>Ga0256839_1000401_pt1 | contig 56037 bp, 55 predicted proteins | sample 354166metaG_FD_185968 | JGI IMG/M metagenome (GOLD analysis project Ga0256839, IMG submission 185968) | Hydrothermal vent microbial communities from Mid Atlantic Ridge, Atlantic Ocean - 354-166 | ecosystem: Environmental > Aquatic > Marine > Hydrothermal vents | place: Atlantic Ocean: Mid...
TTTTCCTGGCGGCCATAGCGAAGTGGCACCACCCGATCCCATCTCGAACTCGGAAGTGAAACGCTTTAGCGCCGATGGTAGTGTGGGGTTTCCCCATGTGAGAGTAGGTCACCGCCAGGTTTTATTTAGACAGAAACCCCATGCTTAAGTAAGCATGGGGTTTTCTTTTTTCCGATTAAAATAAATCCGAACTAGTTTTTCTGTTGTTAGTTTTCATCGTGGCTCTCTGTCTGCGACAAAATTCAATTGCTTGCCGTTCGTTATTGGGTTCAAAATTATTGAATCTATCTGTGCTAAATAAAAGTCTTTTATCTTCCGCAGGATAGTCGCTCTGGCCACGGTTTAACTGATTATTCGGTACAGCCTAGATTCCGCAGTTGACCATTCAGAGGGTGTGTTGATCTCTGAAGCTTTAACTCCCCGCAGCTTGCTGCGAATCTCACCTCAATCTGTCTGCTGTGATTGTTGAAGGGATAATATTATAGGGTGGGCAGTGCCCATCCTACGAGCAGCGCAGGTTTTTTGTTTTGATAAATATTCTATTTTGTGGTTTTAATAGTAAGCTGTTACTTCTCATCGGGCCTTGCCAGCCACAACATTTAAGGTGCCCTAAGGAGTTGAATTGATTGAATAGCAAGGTGTTGCAACAAATATATTTTCGGTATTGTGCTGATAGTCCGTATGCTGTTGATGAGCTCTTGACGTGAAACAATAATGCTGGAATTGGTTGTCGATAGTATGATTTAAATTGATGTATATCGATCTGCGGAGTCTCTCAAGTAAGGCATATTCGATACAGCCTATTTGTTGTCGAAGTGGGGTTTCGGTTGTTCTGTATTGCGAGGTTCATCGTATGCGGGACTTGCAAAAAATAGAACAGCCAATTGTTTATTAGGTATTTTTATGTGTGTCGATTTTGTGAATGTATCCTACAAATGACTCTTGCTGAGACAGTATTAGTGTTGTTGGCTGATGGTCAATTTCATTCCGGTTCTGCCTTGGGTCACACCACGGGTCGTACCCGATCTGCGGTATGGAAGGCAATACGATCTTTACAAAATACCGGGCTAAAAATTTACTGTGTGCGTGGTAAAGGCTATCGATTAGCGCAGCCAATGGAGCTGTTAAGCCGTGAACGTATACTTGCTGCGTTAGATAATGATACAAGACAAGCCGTGAAACAACTCGATGTATACCATGAGATTGATTCCACTAATGCTTGCTTGTTGGGCGTGGCTAGACAGAGCAATACCTCCGGTCATGTCTGTATTGCGGAATGCCAGCGTAAAGGTCGAGGGCGTCGTGGTCGTCAATGGGTGTCGCCTCTCGGCGGCAATCTTTATCTTTCACTACTCTGGCGTTTTCATTCTGGTGCAGCCTCATTAGCTGGTTTGAGTCTAGCTATTGCCGTGGCGGTGCTCCGTACTTTGCGTGATGCCGGATTAAATTCGGCACAGTTGAAATGGCCTAACGATATTCTGGTGAATGGTCATAAGTTAGCAGGTATTTTACTGGAGTTGGCGGGTGAGGCGGCTGGGCCTTGCGCTGTTGTGATGGGGGTGGGATTGAATATTCGTACTCCAGAGGCAGAAATGTCGATGGTGGAGCAGTCTTGGACTGATCTTGAATCTGCCTTGGGGGAAACCGTGTCGCGCAATGAGCTGGCAGCATCCCTATTGCAGCACTTAGTGCGCGCCATTGTGGACTTTGAACGGCAGGGGTTGACGCCATTCCTGACCGAGTGGGCGCAATGGGATGCCTTGGCAGGCAACGAAATCACGTTAGATTTACCCATGGGTTCGCTACAAGGAGTGGTACGTGGAGTAGATGAAAACGGGGCATTATTATTAATTTGTAATGGCAAATTACAGCGTTATCATAGCGGTGAAGTATCGGTGCGGAGACCGGCAAAAATGAGCAGACCCGTTGAGTGGGATGGTGAACAATGAGTGTGTTATTGCTGGATGCTGGGAATACCCGATTGAAATGGGCGCTTTGTGAGCATGGACAATTTGTGCAGCATGGAGTATTTACCTACAAATGGGCGGCATTGCACACGCAGTTTCAGTCGCAATGGGGGGAGTTGGTAGGCATAGGTGCAATCACTAAGCTGGTATTGTGTAATGTGGCGGGTGAGCAGCTTGAATCATCGCTATGCGAGTGGTGGGGTAGTTATTGTTTGAAGGAGAAGGTATTACAGGAAACAAATCCTTTGACGATAGACACGGTGCAGGCGCAGGCACATGCTTTTGGTGTACAGTGCGCCTATCGGCAGCCGCTGCAATTAGGTGCTGACCGCTGGGCTGCATTGGTGGCGACCCGTCACTATATTGATGGCGCGTGTTGCGTAATTACCTGTGGTACCGCTCTGACTATAGATGTGCTCAGCGCAGAAGGTGTGCATAGAGGAGGTTTGATTGCACCGGGTATGGCGTTGATGCATCAAAGTTTACTGGAGACTGCTGCGCAAATAGAAGTGGTTCATGATGTGATGAATACATCAATATTTTGTGCGCAGGATACAGCCAGTGCAGTGCAGGCAGGTATAATGGCTGCCACTGCGGGTGCGGTGTATCAAGTATTACAACAATGTCGAGAGTATGGACAGCCAGCGCCTGTCTGCATAGTAACAGGCGGCAATGCACAATTACTGTTACCGGCTCTGCCCGCAAACAGTTTGCATAAGACTGAGTGGGTGTTAAAAGGCTTGGCAATTATTGCCAGATGTAATGAATAGATGATTGGCAATGGAGTTTGTTGTGCGGGTTGGTGGGATGTTTTGTAAATGATAAAATTTTTTTTCTTGTTTTTTCTCTTGCTTAATGCGGCTTATTTTTATACGCAGTTTGGTGGTATAGATGAGCCGATATCATCCAATATTTTGAAGCAGCCGACATTGCCTCCGAGTGTTAATAAGCTAACTCTGTTACGTGAACGAGGTCTGGGCGAAGGGAGTCCGTTACGTTCAGGCACAATACGAGATAAACCCCCAGTAAAGCCAGCCAGTACAGTTGCGAAAATACCTCAGCAACACCTCAAAAGCTCACGAGACCCTATTTGTCTCACGCTCGGCCCCTTTGTCAGAGCTGACATTGCCAAACGCAATTCCGGAGCGCTCGTGGCATTAGGTGTTGAGGCTAAACATCGTGAAATATCCCAGCGCATACCCAGGGGCCATTGGGTGTATCTACCTGCTTCGAAAAGCTATCAGGCTGCCAAGCGTAAAGTTACTGAATTACAGAAAAAGGGTTTGAATGATTTGTTTATTATGGGTAAGGGTAGCCATAAAAATGCAATTTCTCTAGGGTTATTTACACAGGAAAGCGCAGCAAAGAATCGCTTTCAGCAAGTCACCAAGTTGGGGCTAAAAGCCGTGTTGGAAACGCAGTATCGTATTACCGCACAGACTTGGTTGGATATAGTGGTTCCTGCTGGACAAACCGCCATTGTAGAAAGTATTACGAAAATGGCAGATGGTTTACCGCAGGCCGAGCTGAATCAGCGCAAGTGCCAATGAGGAGAGTTGGTATTGTTATTCGGTTAGCCGTTGCGAAAGGGGGGACAAATGCCTACAATAGCGCCCCTGATCTACAGGCCGACGTAGCACAATTGGTAGTGCAACGCACTTGTAATGCGTAGGTTCGCGGTTCGAGTCCGTGCGTCGGCACCATATTCTGTACTACAAACAACTCCATTAACCCCATTGTTTAGTGATTGAATGTAATCCAGTTGTGAATGAAGGGAATTCTAATGATGCCAATTAATATTCTCAGGCGAAAGGGTATCTGGATTGGGCAGGCACTGTTGGTGTTAGTCTTGTTTAGCGGTCAATCATTTGCGGATATTGCTGGTGGCCAAGCGGCTATCATTAAAGGGGATTTTGCCCGTGCCTTCAAGGAATTTAAAATAGATGCAGAGAAAGGTGTCGCCTATGCACAGGCGACGGTGGCGGTGATGCTGCATTTGGGCCAGGGAGTGAAACGTGATTTGCCGCAGGCTTTTTCGTGGTATAAAAAGGCGGCGGATCAGGGTTATGATGCTGGTGTGGCGAATGTTGGCATCATGTATTACAAAGGAGCGGGTGTCTCGCAAGATGATGTGAAGGCTTATGCGTGGCTGGACTTTGCCAGCTATATTCGGGGGGGTAGGGAGCACAATGCCAAGGCCAAGGCGGCCAGTTATTTGTCGCCGGCGCAATTGAAAAAAGCTCAGCAACTGGCTTCCTCATTGCGCCAAAAAAACGGCAAAAAATAGTCTGAAAATATATTGGTTCTGGGGGTATTCCCGTACTCTTTTTTCTAGACTGTTGGCCGAAAGAAGATACTTTTCATATGATCCCCAAAGATGAAGACCATCGGGCATGAAGAAAAATGGTCAGGCTATATTTTCGAGAGTCAAGCAGGCAGCTCACTTTTTGGATGAGTTTTTATCTCCAGTATATAGCGACTCACACAACAGGTGCTCTCCTCCAAAAACCACAAAATATATTGTTTATCAAAACCTTAATATACCCTTGAGGCGGACAACTGCGGAGTCTAAGTTTAACACCCTGCCGATGGGTTGTTTATTGGGTGATGAATGACGGTGTTTGTGGTTGATCGGGTTACGAATCGTCGCGATAGGTAAGCTATTACTCCTCATCTCATTGCGTTTCGCCAGTCATAAAACCCAACATGTTTCTTAAATCAATTTCTTTCGGCAGGATAGATTACTGATGTCCAATTGGTGATAATATGTGGACAGCTCATCATGGGCTGAAACCCACAAGGGTCGTTGAGCCATGACATCAATCTTTGGTGACGTTTTCACGGAAATGGCGGTGCTACTGTTGGTGGCTGCTGTTATCGGTGCCATCGGTCTGCGGTTACGACAGCCGCTGATCGTTGCTTTTATTGCGGTAGGCGTAGTGGTAGGGCCATCTGTGCTCGGTTGGGTGTCCGCAAATGATCAAGTTGATCTGCTTGCCAAACTGGGTATCGCGCTGTTGTTGTTCGTGGTTGGGCTCAAACTGGATCTGCACATCATCCGCTCCATGGGATCAGTGGCATTGGCCACCGGGCTGGGGCAGGTCTTTTTTACTTCCGTCGTCGGTTATTTTATTGCCATAGCCCTTGGAATGACCCCGGTGACAGCGCTTTATGTCGCAGTAGCGTTGACCTTCTCCAGCACCATTATCATCGTCAAATTGCTGTCTGACAAGCGTGAGGTAGACGCACTGCATGGGCGCATCGCTATAGGCTTTCTTATTGTTCAGGATATCGTCGTGGTGCTGGTGATGATTGCATTGACCGCACTGGGCGAGGCGGGCGACACTGCCGGCCTGGGCAGGGAGGCGCTTGCAGTATTGCTCAAGGGCGGGCTGTTTATTGTTGCTATAGGCCTGTTGATGCGTTACGTGCTGACACCACTGTTGCACCAATTAGCCCGTTCACCAGAATTATTGGTGTTATTCGCCATTGCTTGGGCGGTGGCCCTGGGGGCGGCGGGAGGCCATTTGGGGTTCAGCAAAGAGGTTGGCGCTTTTCTTGCTGGTGTATCGTTGGCCTCCACACCCTACCGCGAAGCCATCGGTTCGCGCTTGGTGAGTCTGCGGGATTTTCTATTGCTGTTTTTCTTCATTGATCTGGGTTCCGGGCTGAATCTGGCCATGCTCGGCGCACAGGTGACACCAGCCATTTTACTGTCGCTGTTTGTGCTCATTGGCAACCCATTGATCGTCATGACTATCCTGGGTGTCATGGGTTACCGTAAACGTACCAGCTTCCTGGCGGGCTTGACGGTGGCTCAGATCAGTGAATTTTCCCTGATTTTGGGCGCTTTGGGCTTGAGCCTGGGGCATATCGATGCCGATACCATGGGGCTCATTACCCTGGTGGGCTTAATCACTATTAGCGCTTCAACCTATATGATTCTGTACTCCCACCTCCTTTACGAGCGACTTTCCCCCTGGCTGGGCGTGTTCGAGCGTAAGCGGGCATACAGGGAAGAGGCTCAGGATCGGGATAGGGAGCAGCACAGGGTTGATGTCATTCTGTTTGGTCTGGGGCGGTTCGGTACCGGAATTGCGGAGGAGCTGCGGCAACGTGGCTACCGGGTGCTTGGGGTTGATTTTGACCCCAACCTGATACACCGGCAAGAAGAGAATGATTTTGAGGTGTATTACGGCGATGCCGAAGATCCGGAATTTCTTACCAGTTTACCGCTTGAACAGGCGCGTTGGGTTTTGAGCAGTTTGCGAGAGACCTCTGTTAATTTCGCCTTATTGCATGGTTTGCGTGACCATGGTTACAAAGGGCGCGTGGCGGTAACGGCTCACACTACTGCCAGTGCCAGGCAATTGAAACAGGCAGGTGCCGACTTGGTATTGATTCCTTACGCTGATGCGGCTGCGGAGGCCGTTGATAACCTGTTTGGTAAGCGTGACCGGCAGCCCGCCGAGACGGAAGGTGACACCAGTATTCGCGAGTGATCGCGATCTATATTGTGTGCATGCGTCTGCTGATGGAAGGGGTCGAAACGGTATAGTAAAGAGTGGCCGTGATATCCGTTACCGCTTTGTTTCTATTCAACCGGAGGAGAATGAAATGAAGAGATTCAATAATATTCTTTGCGTGGTGACGCCAGGGGCAGGACGCAAGCCCGCGCTGGAACGCGCAGTCACGTTGGCGGAAAACAACCAGGCAAGCCTGACAGTTGTTGATGTGGTTGAGCGTGTACCCGTTGGTATTGGGATGCCGGGAGGTGGCCCGGTTTTTGTAGACTTACAGGCAGCAATCGTCGGTGCGCGTGAACAGGAGCTGGATTCTCTAATTGAGCCCTACCGCCAGCGGGTCAATGTGCAAACCAAGGTGCTGACCGGCACATCGTTTCTGGAAATTATCCGGGAAATATTGCGCAACGGGCGTGACTTGCTCATTAAAACTGCTGAAACCTGGGAGTGGCAGGATCGCATATTCAGCAGTGATGACATGCACCTGTTACGCAAGTGTCCGTGCCCGGTGTGGATTATGTTGCCGGAGGAAAACCCCAAATACAGTCGGATTATGGCTGCGATTGATTTTGATTTATGCGAGGAAGACACCGGGGGAAATGACCTGAATCGGCTCATCCTGGAACTGGCGAGTTCGATAGCACTGTCGAACTTTGCTGAATTGCATGTGGTGCATGCCTGGGAACCTGTGACGGAAAGTTTGATAAGGGTATTTAGCAGCGATTTGTCCGCAGAACAAATCGCGGCTAATGTGGATCATGAACGGCGTGACCAGCAGGCGCAGCTTGAACGATTGACCGGCAGATTACGTGGCTGGATCGGTGCAGAGGCCTACGATTATCTATTGCCAAAGCTTGATCTCCGCCAGGGCAATGCGCGCAAAGAAATTCCGGCACAAGCCAAGCGAATTGATGCTGATCTTATCGTTATGGGTACTGTGGCCCGTACTGGCTTGAGCGGATTCTTCATGGGTAATACCGCAGAGACAATCCTTAACCAGATTGATTGTGCCGTGCTTGCGGTTAAGCCTCCTGGTTTTGTAACGCCAGTTACATTGGAGGATTGAGTGTAACTACGCGCTTCTTTTATCATACGAGCCCAAAAAGTCTTTTAGGTTCTGTTTCCCCTCCATAGACGTTCGCAGTAGATTCTGTTGATTAAAATTTCGGAAGATTCAACCTATGTTCCGCAGTTAAACGCTTAGGGGCGTTAACAATTACTAACATTCAATGCCTCTACTACAGGTCATTCAATTACGGATTTTAGGTTCAATTCCTCGCAGCTTGTTGCGGGGGAGGATTTGGGCGTGTTCTTGCAGACAATGCGACATACAGCATAATTGTGGATGAGTTTTCCCAGGCTTCTTACAAGTTTCGATATTTTTGCGCTATGTCAGAGGAGTAAACGCCGTACCTTTGAGGTTGGCAGGGTGTATCAGCCACATAAATAATGTTATTTCAATAAGTTATATCAAATAGGTTCCCTTTTCGTAATTATCAGCTATTTTTTTGATCTATACATAAAAACCCGGGCTGCGGTCTTGCGCATCCTATTTTTTTAGACTAGGTTTAATCTGTTCAGTGGTTAGACTGAGTCTATCTGTTGATTTTTGTCACCAAATGTAAGGGAGTGTTTGTATGAATAAAATTTCACGACGACAGTTTCTGGGCATGACTACAAAAGCGGGAGCTGCAACGGTATTTGCCGGCATTTTTGCGCCCAGTGCCACTAGCATGCTGGGCTTGGGTGGTGTTGCCGAGGCAGCCACCAAAAAAATCAAACCATTCACTTTTGCCGTACTCACGGATGCACATTTGTATGATATCGCGGACCATAAGTTCGACCATATCCTGGAGAAAGCGGTAGCTGATGTAAACAGCATTAAACCCCGACCTGATTTTGTATTGTATGCTGGTGACCTTGGGCAATCCGGTAAAAAAGCTGAGCTAGTGAAAGGCAAAAAAATTCTCGATAAGCTGAAGATGCCTTATAAAATCATCCCCGGTGAACATGATTATTATCTGGATATGGGTAAAGCCTGGCGCAAATTATTCGGTGATGAACATTGGTCATTCAATCACAACGGTGTGCATTTCATTGGTATGAACTCTATTCTGGTGCCCGATTTCTGGACGCTCAAAAAGCTTACCCCCAAAGAACGTATGCATATGATGGAAGAGCTAGAGTGTCACAACTGTGGTGCCTGGGGAGTCGGCGAAAAACAATTGAATTGGTTGGCGAGGGACGTTAAACGAGTATCTCCGGACACACCGGTTATTATCATGACGCATTCACCGCTATGGGATTATTATCCACGTTGGAATTTCCAGACTTACGATGCACCGGAAATTCGTGAAATACTGCGCAAATTCGATAAAGTTATTTCTATTCACGGCCATGTACATCAAGTGGTCTATAACGAAATCGACAATATGCGTTCCTGCGGTTTATTGTCTACCTCCTGGCCTTGGCCATATCCTCCAGTGGAGTTGGAGTATCCACACATCACACAACGACGTGCTGACCCCGGTGATTTTGAAGACGGGCTGGGTGGACACGATATCGCCTTGAATGCCGATTTTGATGCCATTGTGAATTGGCGGGAGTTTTCGGACTTGTTGCCTGACAATATCAAGAAAGGCCTTAAAGTCTAATCATAGGAGGAACAGAACATGAAAAAAATACGCAATATGTCTTTCGCCGCTGTCACCTCAGTTATTGTGGTTAGTGGCGCGTTAATTATCACCAGCATGGCGCATGCCAAACCGCCACGCAGTGAAACACAAATCGCCCAGGAACGGGCAGCATTGATGACATCAGTTGCCAAGGGGGATGAGTTGTGGCACAGCGCAAAATTAGGCACCAATGGCTTGGCTTGTGCCAATTGTCACCCGGACGGCTCTGCCAGCAATGTACATACTTGGCCCAAGTTCCAAACCAACCTGGGTAAAGTAGGTACATTGCGGGAGATGATCAACTGGTGTATCGCCGTGCCTATGCAGGGCAGGATTCTTGAATCTGATAGCACAGAAATGATCGCCATGGAGGCTTACGCAACTTATACTCATCGTGGTGTCGCCATTGCGCCAGGGAAAGATGAGCAGCATGGTGCAGTTCCGGTAATCAGCGGGCCAGGCTATCCTAGGCACTGATGGTGATGCAGATGATAAAGCCACCGCAGGTTAGCACCGGGCGGTGGCTTTTTTATGCATGCCATTTGGTACTTTTATTAATATTCAGCAATACCTCCTTTGCCTATGAATGCGCAGAACATATGCGTTCTACAGATATGCAGCGCTTTGATGATAATCATGATGGTACGCTTACCGACATCGACAGCGGACTGACTTGGATGCGTTGTGCCTTGGGACAGCGTTGGGAGGGCAATACTTGCCTGGGCGAGCCTGAACGCTATACTTGGCAATCTGCACTACAGGCGGCACGACAACTCAACCAACTGACTGGTTATGCCGAATATAAAGACTGGCGTGTGCCCAAGGTGCAAGAGTTAGCAGGTATTGTTGAGCGACATTGTAAAAATCCTCGTATTAACCTGCAATTATTTCCGACGACTTCTGCAACGTACTTTTGGTCGGTAAATACAAAACCCAAAACTTACAACCAAGCCTATGTTATGGATTTTGCTCGTGAAGGAGTAACAACATTGATTAAAGGTGATCGGGCGCTGGTGCGATTGGTCAGAGGTAGGCAATAAAAAGAGAGCAGAGATATTTTCGTGCTCCAGCCGATCACTTATTTATAGGTTGGAATACACGAAATTGAACCTCTAAGGATTTGATTCTCCGCTGCTTGTCACGAGATTTTCGGAAGTGATTTTAGTGGAAAATGTCATCACGTTTTTAGCTTTAGCCGGAACCCAGAAGTATAAACTTGTGGGCTCCGGCCTTCGCCAAAGTGATGTGAAGTTGTTACGTGCCCATTCCTTATTAAAAACTAATCTATTCCATCAAGTGAAACACCTAATGCAATCGCGACACCTTTACCATAGTCAGCATCAGCTTTCAGACAATTACTGATGTGACGTTTTTGCACATCAACAGAAGCCCCGCCAACTGAACGGGCCGTATTTTCAAATAACACCTGTTGTTGTTCCGGAGTCATTAAGCGAAATAAATCACCAGGCTGAGTATAATAATCATCATCGTCTTCACGATAATTCCAATGATCTGCCGTAGCGCCAATAGCTAGCGGAGATTCTTTACTTTCAGGTTGCTCCTGCCATTCGCCCAAACTGTTTGGCTCATAACCCTTGGTGCTGCCATAGTTACCATCGACACGCATAGCACCATCACGATGAAAACTGTGTACCGGGCAACGTGCGGTATTGACCGGAATCTGTGCATGATTCACACCCAACCGATAGCGTTGCGTGTCACCATAGGAAAAAAGACGTCCCTGCAACATTTTATCCGGTGAGAAACCTATGCCGGGTACGACATTGGCAGGGTTAAACGCTGACTGTTCCACTTCGGCATGATAATTTTCAGGATTGCGATTAAGTTCTAATACACCCACATCAATCAGAGGATAATCTTTGTGTGACCATATTTTGGTCAAATCAAAAGGATGAAAACGGTAAGATTCGGCATCTTTCTCCGGCATGATTTGTACTTTGAAATCCCAGCGTGGGTAATCGCCATTTTCGATGCTGTCATATAAATCCTTCTGATGACTTTCTCTGTCCTGGCCAATCAATTTATCGGCATCCTCATCGGTCAGGTTTTCTATGGACTGCTGGCTCTTGAAATGAAACTTAACCCAAAAGCGCTCATTGTCCGCACTGATAAAACTGAAAGTATGGCTGCCAAAGCCATGCATGTGGCGATAAGTGCGTGGATTACCCCGGTCGCTCATCAAAATAGTAATTTGGTGTAATGCTTCAGGCAGCAACGTCCAGAAATCCCAGTTGCTCTGGGCGCTGCGCATATTGGTACGCGGGTCACGCTTTACCGCGTGATTCAGGTCGGGAAATTTCAGAGGGTCACGCAGAAAAAATACCGGCGTATTATTGCCGACCATATCCCAATTACCCTCATCGGTATAAAATTTGATGGCAAAACCACGGATATCACGCTCTGCATCGGCTGCCCCGCGTTCACCCGCAACCGTGGAAAACCGCAAGAACACATCGGTTTTTTTCCCTACTTCAGAAAAAATGCTGGCTTTACTATATTGGCTGATATCGTGCGTTACCGTAAAGGTGCCGTAAGCCCCCGACCCCTTAGCATGCATGCGGCGCTCAGGGATAACTTCACGATCAAAATGGGCCAGTTTTTCCAGAAACCAGATGTCTTGCAATAACATTGGGCCGCGTGGCCCCGCGCTCATTACATTTTGATTATCGCCTACCGGAGCGCCATTGCTTTTGGTCAGTTTGGGCTTATCGCTCATCTCATTCTCCTTGATTATTCCGATGGTGTATTTTCTATCGATTTAATATCGCCAGATTGTTGCTTGACTATAGCGGAGAAAAGGAGAAATTTTTTATGCAATAAAAAAAATGATTAATCACGGTTACTATTTTCTTAAATAGTGCCTGCCCGAAAACCTGTGAATTTTCTGGTTTTCCTGTGTTTTTGGAAGTTTATTGCATTCAGCGGGATAGAAATATTTCTGGAAAACTTCACCTAGCAGATTCCCCAGTTGTATTTTTAGTTCGCAATTTAACGCGCGTTCTTATGACATTTCTATTGTAGGATTTTCCGTTACCTTCCAGTCCTCAGTGAATAGTCGTTCCAGCTCAGCCGGGTGATAGAGGTATTGATAGCCTGTTCTATTAGTGATATTTCTTTTACTTTGGTGGGTATACATTTAATTAAAAATGCTTATGCTAGAAATTTACTGCGCTGGCTTTATCAATGTCAAATTGACAATGAGTTTTTGAAATCAGGGAATGCTATAACGATTATTCAGAGTTGGTTATTTTTTAAATAATAAAGTACATTCTCCCGACCAAACATTTCGGCAAATTTCGTAACTGTCATACCGGCATTATTTTTGTGATCTGGATCGCATTCATGCGACATCAGTTTTTTTGCCAGCGAAAATTCGCCACGAAATATTGCCGCCATTAATACGGTGTTACCCCGCCTATCAGCGGCACAGGTATCGGCCTTTTGCGACACCAGATAATCAAAAGATTCTGTGTGGCCGTGATAAGTTGCCACCATCAAGGCTGTGTAACCCTTGCTATTAGTAACATCCACTGGAAATCCTGCTTCTACAAATGTTTTTAATAGCACTACATCATTGTTTCGTGCGGCGGCAAAAAAGTAGGCTTTCAACTCTTCTTCTGCGGATGGGAATTCACTTGTCTGGTTATTAGCCCAGCTATTGCCGGAGGTCAGTGAGATTAAAAATAACATGATAATTTTCATAACGAATTTTTCCTATCGCAACTTTTCCCATTACAATAATGCAGCGGCCTGTTACAGCCGCTGCATTCCTTTTGGTTTATTTGGAAATGTTTTTCACATGATCCAAGTTTCCGTTAACCGCTTTTGTCAATCGTTCACCAAAGTCGGCATCTGCTTGATAGAAATAACTCAGCATAATGTGCTTGGTTTTTCTGTTGCGTACTTTGATTAAATCGCCCGCCAAGTTGCTGATTAAGTTGGCACGCTCTTTTTCGCTAAAGCTGCGATATAACACGCCCGCTTGAACAAAAGAGGGTTTTCCGGTGACCGACCCTTGTTGAGCGTTACCCATTACAGCTTTTTCAGGGGCCATAACACTGCTATATGACACATCAGCCTGGGCAAAAGGTTGTTTGATAGGACGTGTTTCCATCATCGTTTTTTGATGCAGGTTACCCGATATCGCCTTTTCAATAGCCTGAGAAAAAGGTTGTTTGATAGGGCGTGTTTCCACAACCCTATTTTGATGTGAGCCATTCATTACCTCTCTTTCAACAGCCTGGGCAAAAGGTTGTTTCATCGGACGTGTTTTCACAATCCTACTTTGGTGAGCATTACCGGCCGCCATCTTTTCAGACGCTTGGGTATAAGATTGATTTTCCTCAATCACCTTTTGCTGAGTATTACCGCTTACGGTCATTTCAGAATAGCGGCCACGATCATCTTCCATGCGTGGATCAATACGGCTTGGCTGATAATTGACATCCGATTGTTGCTGGCCATAATTACCCGCACCATCCTGATTCCAGTTATTCACAGTAATCCGAGGGCGATTGATCGGTAACTGCTGATGGTTGGAACCCAGACGATACAGTTGCGTATCGGCATAGGAGAATACTCGGCCTTGTAACAGGCGATCTTCAGAAGGCTCGATACCCGGCACAATGTTCGCTGGAGAAAAAGCCGATTGCTCGGTTTCCTGAAAGAAATTATCAGGCATGCGATTCAAGGTCATTGTGCCTACTTTCGTTTCTTCCACCCCTAACCACATTTTGGTGGCATCCAGCGGGTTATAATCAAAACCTGAAAGCTGTGATGGTTTCAGTACTTTGATGTACAAGTCCCACTTGGGGTGATTGCCTTTGGCAATGGCAGCATACATGTCATTGGTTGCATGGCTGAAGTCCTTGGCCTGTACTTCCGCTGCTTCTTTGGCACTGAGGTTTTTAATACCCTGGCGGCTTTTCCAATGAAACTTCACATAAGTGACATCACCTTCCGCATCGACCATTTTGTAAGCGTGAACCCCCCAGCCGTCCATCTGACGCAGGTTGGCGGGCGTACCGTAGTCAGAATACACCCAGGTCAACATGTGGGTGGACTCTGGTACATGACTGAAAAAGTCAAAAAAGCGATTGGGATCCTGTTGATTGGTGACCGGGGATGGCTTTAATGAATGCACCATATCTGGAAACTTGATCGCATCGCGAATGAAAAAGACCGGAAGATTATTGCCTACCAGATCCCAGTTACCCTCGTTGGTATAAAACTTAGTGGCAAAGCCGCGAGGATCACGCAGGGTTTCCGGAGACCCCTTGGAATGAATGACTGTTGAAAAACGTACAAATACCGGTGTTTTTCCACCTTTTTTGAACACGGTTGCCCTGGTCAAATCACTGATATCACGGGTTGCAACAAACTCACCATGCACTCCGGTGCCGCGGGCATGAACGACTCGTTCCGGGATACGCTCACGGGCAAAGCGTTGCAGCTTTTGAATCAGGTGAACGTCCTGTAACAAAACACCACCATTGGCACCTGCGGTGTAAGAGTTTTGATTGTCGCCAATAGGCGCACCGTTATCACGGGTTAATGTTGTGGCATTGACTGCCGTGGCTGCGCTGATCGCCAGCGCCAAAGCTGAGAGAGTTATTTTCATCGTCGATATCCTCGTGTGAGTCGTACAAAATGTAACCGTCTGATTTTTTTGTCGGAAAGCAACATTTGTTGGTATGCCGTATTACCCGGTGTTACCTGCGTTTGCTGTTTCAACGGAATCAGTATCGTCTTGACGGTGGTTCGAGTAAATCGAATTAAGTTGATTTATATATTCTATTTTATAGAACTACCGGCTGATTTGGAAAGGGGTGGGAAAAAGGAGAGGAAGGATTGCAGGGTAACGGTGCTATTTGCTAGCGTCGTCCAAATGGTTAGGCAGAAAATTTGTACGGCATGCTGTTTTGTGATGTTGGCGCATTCACCGGTTGAGTGAATCGCTATGACTGGTATAGTCCGTTGCCTTTTGAGCCTGGCCGCGTTGAGATGTTAGGTGATGCTCTGCGCTTCAGGTTTTTGGACAACACATGAGTGAGTAATGGGTTATATTTTTTCCGTGTCGAAAACACGTGTGTGTTGGTTTTACGGGGTTTGATGTAACCGCTGTTGAAACAACGCCATCAATATCTCAATATTGGCCGTACCTGCATAATTTAGGCGGGTGATAAACGCGATTTTCCGGTGTGGCCCCGGCTCGTTCAGGTGAACGGCTTTGATTTCAGTGTTGTCACCAATCAGCTGGTCCAACGCCATTTCCGGCACCAGGGTGGTGCCCATATGGCCCGCTACCATTTGCACCAGGGTATGCAGGCTGGTACCCGATAGGGAATGTTTCATTTCGACGGGTTGGAATTTACACGCGGCGAGGGCATGGTCTTTTAGGCAGTGCCCGTCTTTCAGCAACAACAGTGATGTTTCCTGTAATTGCTCACTGGTAATTTCGGAATGGTCGGCCAGTTTGTCCAGGCGGTGGGTAACGACAAAAAAATCTTCTTCCCAAAAGGTGAAGGCATGCAGGCCTTCGATGGCATATGGTAAGGCCAGTATGGCGGTATCGATGTCACCTCTTCTGACTTTTTCCACCAGCACACTGGACTGTTCTTCAATAATGGTGAGTTGAAAATCCGGATATTGTTTTCTGACCTCGGGCAACACTTTTGGTAATAAATAGGGCCCTATGGTGGGGATTACGCCCAACGACATCGGATAGTTCAGCGGTTCATGTTGGCTATGGCACAGCTGATACAGTTCATTGACTCCGAGGTTAATCGTGCGTGCCTTATCCAGGATCATCTCGCCGACTGGTGTGACCAACACTTTTTTATTATTGCGTTCGAAAATTTGTGTTTTGAGTTGACCCTCAAGCTCGGATATCGCTGTGCTCAGGGCGGATTGGGAGACAGAGCAAAACTCAGCCGCTCGCTTGAAGTGCCGGGTTTTATCAACCGCCAAGGCATAAGTGAGTTGCTTGATGGTAATCATTGTTTCCGGCTCCGTATTCGGAAATGTTATAATGCGCTTATTCTGTTTTGGCAGTGCCAGTCACGATATTTTTTTCAGCATCGCTGATTTCTGCCATGGTGCGGCGCATCCAGTTTTCCACTTCTGCGCTGATTTCGGCAGCTTTACGGCCTCGTGGCTCGATTACCGGACCAATAACGACCTGGATTGTGCCTGGTCGTTTGACAAATTCACGCCGACCCCAAAACTCCCCGGCATTATGCGCCACGGGCACAATGGGGTAAGCGCTTTCTTCAGCCAGTATGGCGCCGCCCATTCCCCAGCGCTTGTATTTGCCGGGTGCGATACGTGTTCCTTCAGGGAAAATGGTTATCCATATTCCGGCGTCCAGCCTTGCCGTGCCTTGTTTGATGATTTGCTTGATGGCTTTGCGACCGGATGAACGGTCAATGGAAATGGGTTTCAACATTGCCATTCCCCAGCCAAAAAAGGGTACCCACATCAGCTCGCGCTTTAACACCCATACCTGAGAGGGAAACAACAATTGCAGTGCATAGGTTTCCCAGGTGGACTGGTGATTGGAAAAAATAATCGCAGCACCTTTGGGGATGTTTTCACGGCCTTTGACGTGATAATCCACACCACACAGGGTTTTTAATGAGCCAATAATATAAGCAGCGTAAGCGCGGCCCGCGCGCGAGCGTAGATGAAATGGCAAGGGTGCGCATAATAGCAACACCAGCGATATCAGTATGGTTGCAATGATCATGCTGATACTAAAAATTAATGAACGAATAAACTGCATTAGTCATGACACCTGTTAGTTATTTGTTTTTTGCCAACTTGCCCGTTAACAAGGCATCTACTGCTGCCGCCAAATCAGCAAACACCGGCACATTGACTAAGCCCGGTTCTTCGGTCAATTGTACAAGGCTGCGTTCGCCTTTGCCCGTGCGCACCAGAATAGGCATCGCTCCCACGGCTTGTGCGCTTTGTAAATCCCGCAATGAGTCGCCAATCACTGGCACCCTGCTCAGTTCCGTTGAAAATTTACGGCCAATCTGCCGTAACAGGCCTGGTTTGGGCTTGCGACAGTCACAACCGGCATCAGGAGCATGAGGACAATAAAATATGCCATCGAGATGCCCGCCCACGGTGGCCAATTGTTTTTCCAGTTTATGGTGCATGGCATTAAGTGTCTGTAAATCAAATAAGCCACGCGCGACGCCGGATTGATTAGTGGCAATCGTCACGAAATAACCCGCTGCATTGAGGCGTGCTATGGCTTCCAGGCTGCCGGTCAGGGGGATGAACTCTTGCGGTGATTTGATGAAGTCATCAGAATCTTTGTTGATCACACCGTCGCGATCCAAAATGATCAAGGGCATTTGGTTACATGGTTGCTGGCAAATTAGGTGGTTATTCTAGCAGAAGCGGGCAGGTACAAAAAAACCAGGATCCGCAATAGCGCACCCCGGCTGGTAGTGGTTAAACCTAAATTCCGCAGTTGACCACTTAGAGAGTGTAACAACACATTGATAAACATTATGTTTTGAGTTTTTGCTGGGCTCACTTGCTGGGTGAGCCGCTATGACCGGTAGAGTGCGTTGCCTTTTGCGTCTGGCCGCGTTGCGCATCGTCGCAATAGCGGGCTATTACTCCTTCTCGCGCCTTGCCAGCCACAAAATTCAACGCACTTTACTGGCCATTCAACTGCGGATTTTAGGTTAAATGTTTGTATTAAAAATCAGGTTTTTTCAGCTTTCAACCATGCAGAAAAAGGCAAAACCGAATAACACAACGAACATTACTATCGCCATCGTCATAAAAAACCTCCTTTATCTTTTAAATACCTAAACAGTGTGTTATAGCCTAGTCCATATTTCCCTGCCGTCAAGAAGGTTATGGTTCAATGTTATGCTTCGGCGTGGTTAAATTGGCGGGTCTTTCTCAAAAAGGGGGTACACTCGCAATCTGTCGAATTGTGTAGCACCTAGCTTTGGGTTCGAGTCGTTTCTGGTAATGGCATAAACCCGTAAACGGGGCAATGCGAGCGAGTCAGGCTGGTGGCACTTTTAAGTAAGTAGTTATTGACAGTTATGACTGTTTTTTTATCCAAATTAGTTGCGGTAATGGTTTAGCGTAACGTTGAGGCGGTAACAATGAAAAAAATATATTTTCATGTAGTGGGCTTTATTCTTTTATCAATCGCTATGACTGTCGTAGTGCAAGCTGCACCACAGGCGAAAATTGTTGAGCGTGGCTATTATGCGTTTACTGAAGATGCTGAACGTCAGGTATCTCCATTAACGGCATCAGGTTATGTGACGCGCGGAGAGACCGAGTTGGTACAGGATACACAGCGTATTCCTCTGGAAAAGGGACGTTTATTTGGTTTTCGTTTTCATATTTCCGGGATCGATAAAAATATTGGCATCATTCCTTTGGAATTGGTTGTGGTACACCCGGAAATGAAAAAGCCTGATGGCAGCATTTCTACAGGGTATCGTTACAATATAGACCTGAAGCTTACTAACGGTATGGTGGAAGACAAGACGGGGTATCGCATTAGCGAAGACTTTGAAATGGTAGAAGGCGATTGGCAATTTGAATTTCTTTTTATGAATAAAACGCTGCTTAAACAAACATTCACGACTTATTTACAGGGAAAATAATATGGATGATGATCTCAGGCAGCACATGACGGCTTCCGAGACTTGGCTGCGCGGGTTGTTTATGTTGTTGTTTGTTTTTTTGTTGCTGGTGGCGCGGGTGGTGACTGGTGCAGTGGTGGTGATCCAATTTTTATTTACAGTATTTACCGGGCAATGCAATGAAAACCTCCGAGAATTTGGCGCAAGCTTGGCAATGTATGTTTATCAGACATTATTATTTGTAACTTATAATAGTGAAAGCAAACCTTTTCCCCTTTCGCCGTGGCCATCGCGCGATAATGCCGAACCGGCTGCCGGTGTTGTTGTGGAGCCAGTTTCTGAAACACTTGTTGATGCATTGGAGACAGATGAATCCAACAAACGTGAGCCAGGCTAAATGACCTTTCCTATTGAATGGTTAGCTTTGTGTGAAATCACGGTATAATTCCTGCCTCATATAATGCGCTTGGCTGCGGCCTTTAATTGCGTCAACAACACTGGCTATGCCTCTTTGGCAAATAATCATCCCATGCAGTCTGCTCCTGATATCTTTTCTTACCGTAAATTCTGGGCCCAACGTTTTGGCCCGGCATCGCAATTGCCCATGTCGCTTGAAGAAATGGAGGCGCTGGGCTGGGATTCATGTGATGTGATTTTGGTGACGGGTGATGCTTATGTGGATCATCCCAGCTTTGGTATGGCCGTTATTGGCCGAGTATTGGAGGCACAGGGTTTTCGTGTCGGCATTATCGCTCAGCCGGATTGGACCAGCGTTGATGATTTTCAACGGCTGGGGCGACCTAATCTGTTTTTCGGTGTCACTGGCGGCAATATGGATTCCATGGTGAACCGTTACACCTCAGATCGTAAAAAACGATCCAACGATGCTTACACGGCCAACGGCGACGGCGGCAAACGCCCTGACCGTTGTGTGGTGGTTTATAGCCAGCGTGTGCGTGAGGCTTACAAAGGAGTGCCCGTAGTTATTGGTGGCATTGAGGCCAGCCTGCGACGTATCGCACACTTTGATTACTGGTCAGAAAAAGTACGACGTTCAATTATTCTGGATGCCAAGGCAGATTTGCTGGTATACGGTAATGCGGAACGGCAGATCGTAGAAATTGCGCATCGTCTATCGCAACGGGAAGCCATCGAAGAAATAACTGATGTACGAGGCACGGTGTTTGCCTGTCGTGATATTAATGGTCGTCCTGAGCGCTTGCCTAAAGGCTGGGCGGTGCTTAATTCCACTGAGCTGGATAAACCCGGTGTCATTGAAGCTCCCATTGACCCGTATCTTGCCAGTGGAGCAATGAATGATCAGGAAGCACCCTGTGTCAGTGCGGCTGAAAAAACTGATGAAACAAGCAGTCGCGTTATGGTGACATTCACACCGGCATCCACTCCGGCCAGCAAACGCCTATCGACAAATAAAACCCTAGTTTGTCTGCCCAGCTATCATCATGTGCGTGATGACCGAGTATTGTATGCTCATGCTTCGAGGGTATTCCATAAAGAAACCAATCCCGGCAATGCGCGTGCAATTTATCAGTCACATGGTGTGCGTGGTGTGTGGATGAACCCACCACCGATTCCTCTGCAAACTGAAGAACTGGATCAGGTGTTTGAATTACCGTATACACGCAAGCCTCATACTATTTACGGTAAGGCTACTATTCCTGCTTACGAAATGATTCGTTTTTCTGTGAATATCATGCGGGGATGTTTTGGCGGATGTACTTTTTGCTCTATTACTGAGCATGAAGGGCGCATCATTCAAAGCCGTTCTGAAGATTCTATTATTCGTGAAGTGGAAACCATTCGTGATAGTGTGCCGGGTTTTACCGGTGTGATTTCTGATCTTGGTGGGCCCACCGCCAATATGTACCGGCTTGCTTGCAAAGACCCGGAAATCGAAGCCAGTTGTCGGCGTCCGTCCTGTGTGCATCCGGGGATTTGCAAAAATCTTGGCACCAATCATCAGCCGTTGATCCGGCTCTATCGGCGTGCGCGTAAATTATCCGGGATTAAGAAAATCCTTATTGCGTCCGGGCTGCGTTATGATCTTGCGGTAGAATCACCAGAATACGTTAAAGAATTAGTGACCCACCATGTGGGGGGCTATTTAAAGATAGCCCCGGAGCACACCGAAACTGGCCCATTGTCAAAAATGATGAAACCCGGCATGGGCACTTACGACCGCTTTAAAAAAATGTTTGATAAGTACAGCAAGGCGGCAGGCAAAGAACAATATCTGATTCCCTATTTTATCGCCGCTCACCCCGGCACTACCGATGTGGATATGATGAATCTCGCGATTTGGCTGAAAGCTAACGGGTTTCGTGCAGATCAAGTGCAAAATTTTCTACCTTCACCCATGGCAACGGCGACAGCCATGTATCATTCCGGCAAAGATCCGTTGCATAAAGTGGGTTCGCGTAGTGATGCAGTACCCGTAGCAAAGGGTGCCAATGCTCGGCGGTTACATAAAGCCTTTCTGAGATATCACGACGCCAATAACTGGCCATTATTGCGTAAAGCATTAAAAAGTATGGGGCGTGCCGATCTTATTGGTAATGGGAAACGGCACTTAATTCCAGCATGGCAGCCTAAAGGTACAGGTAATGATGCAGAACGAGGAGCGGTTAAAACCTTTCGCACTCAGCATACGGGATTACCGAAAACGCCCAAGACGACAAAAACAAAATATACGCATGGGAAGTCTTCAAGAAAAGGCCCGTCGAAAAAGCGCTAATCCTGCCGACATGCCTTGCAATAAACTTTACCCAGGCGAACATGATACTGTACACGCTCACCCACTGATATTTCTTGCTGACAGCTATCACATAACGTCGCATCATCCATTACCATCTCATCAAAACCCTCAACAGGCATTTCTTTACCGAATAATATTTTTTTCCAGGGTTTGTCCTTAACGATATCTTTTCGATATATTTCTTCTAGGGCACGATACCGCCGAATCAAATGTTCCGGTACGCCAAAGCGTCTCAGGCTTGATTCCATTAATGCTTCGCGATGATCCAAGAGTTCATCGGAAATCACCATCCAGTGATGCGCATTTCGTGGGCGTTCACCAAAATAAACATCTTCGCCTGTCAGCACCTGACACATAAAATTATATTGTTTTTCAATCAGGCGTTGTTTGGTTGCACCTTCAAAAAAAGGAGACAGTAATGGGTCGTCGTAGACGTGGTTATAAAAATCAACCAATACTGCGGATAAAAGACGGCCTTCATCCAAGCCCTTCCAAAGTTCGGGATCCGGATCAGGGTAGTGACGTTCTACCGCATCGGCGGTTAAGTTAGCAGACCCGGTGTTATCAGCATCAGACAGACTCCAGAATGGGTCAGTATGGATTTCCAGTAAGTTGGCACCTGCGGCTTGAGCGGCTTGTTGCATGTCTTCCACCATCTTTGGGTGACCACACAAATAAACCCTCCATCCTTTCAGGTTTGTATGTTCAGTAAGCGCAATGTTACTGGCGCGCCCAAGTTGATAGCTCCCAGGGTTTGCTTGTCCGGAAACACATAAAATCGCGTGAAAATTATCATATTGCGCGGACAGGGCTTTTAAAGCCGATTGTAAATATAAACCTTGTGGATGCCGACTGCCATGATAGAGGTGTATTGGCCCAGTATGACCGTTGGACAGCGCATCGCGCACAATCCCCAGCAATGGAGACAGGCCGGTTCCCGTGCCAATCAGTAATAATGGCTGAATCTGTTCGCCAGGCACATAATAATTGCTCCCCATTGCCCCTTGAAACTCAAGCTCATCATTTACGGATAATTTATCAAATATCCAATTGCTCATAATGCCTTCAGGCACACGTTTAACATGGACTTCCAGAAAGTAGTCTTCCTCTGGCATGCTGGCTAATGAGTAACTTCTCATTTCACCGCTGTGATGTCGAATATTAATAAATTGCCCTGCGTGATAATAAAGGTGTGTTACGGGTTCTAGTAATAGTCGGCAGACATCCGACGCTAATAATTCTTTTTTGTAAACAACGGCACGGTTAAATAAATCAGAGTCCCGTGGTATGGTGATGTGCATATCGTTTTCGGGCACGCATTTGCAAACTAGAAAATAGCCCTGTTTTCTCAAGGTTTCCCGGAGCCCTTTTTGGGCCTTCGGCGGTATAGGGTCATTTTCACAGCGTTGTAAGCAAACATGACAGATACCATTTCCACACGAGAAAGGAACGGTTATACCGTGCCGCATAAAAACCTGTAAAACTGTTTCGCCTTTACGGGATTGATAGCTTCTCTCTTGAAAATAAATTTTGTGCATATCTTTTAATCGGCATCATTGGTTTTTTCAGGAGGATGATGTATCGCAGGGATTTTTATATAATTTTCTTTGGGAATGTAGGCGTTAACCGCAGCTTTGGCAAGATTGACAATATTGCTAAAGCCTTTGCGCAGTACAATCTGTAACAGGAAGTCGGAATTACATTCATATTCACGACATACTTTTGGTCGGTTTTTCCAATTACGGCAGCGGCCATTGTGACGATCAAAATAAATACAATAACCTTCAGAGTCTTTATCAACGAAGCCCTTGGCTGGAATGGTGCCTTTTGATGGCTTCATTTCATCTGGCTCCAGGCGTACCAGTTTGCGACAACAAAAAGTGGCGCAGCCCATGCGCTGGCCTGCATCACAGTCTACAAGTTGTATTTTTTTACAATTGTCCATTTTCCCGCCATTATTTTCGGGGTAATCATTCAGTTTATGAAGAAGCTTATTTATAGACTGTCTTTAAGGGGTGTTAACAATCATTCAAAATAGGATGTCAGTGAGTTTGAGTTCATTTCGGAAAGCAAACTCACTGACACAAGATTAAAATTTTTTAAATGCTATTTTAAAGTGCTGCTCCAAGCGCCGGCATAGAAGAGCGTGATTTGGTTAAAACCATACCGAGATTGGCAGATTTTCGGCAAACAAAAGTGGCCACATGGTCTTCGTTATCTTTGGAACGCAAAAATACGTGTATCAGGTTGTCACTGTTAATAATGATTTCCTGAAAATAATGATGCCCATCATTTTCTACACCACGGGCTTTTTTGAACATGCTTTCAATCAAGCTTACGTTGGTTCCCTGAAAAAGGTCTGCGGTTGCAGCAGCAACAACTTCTAACACTTCAGCCGGGTGTGAATCTACCGTTTTTGCACTGAGCAGCATGCCTGTGCTGAGGTCTACATAACCTGCGGCGACGCATTCCGGAATGGATGCAATAGCTGTTTGTAGGGCTTTATCTAATGACATTTTTTTCTCCTTGATGATAAATGATTTGCGGTTTATGACGACGCAATATGCCGTCTTGTGCTCAATCCAGAATTTGCTACCGCTAAGGCAAATTCTTCCAAAAAGGCCACCTGGGCATCTGATTGCACCCATCGTGGTTCAATACTACGTGCGGTCTCCAATGCATCCAGGGCTGTTTCACCTTCCCATATTAATTGCGCGACCAACATAGTACCAGTGCGCCCCATGCCTGCCTTGCAATGCATGGCAATGGCTTCGCCCTGTTTTAGCAATTCTTCAACTTGTTCGCAAAGCTTTAGGGCGGATTCTATAGTGGGCACGCCCATATCTTTAACTGGAAATGCAACTCCTTTAATATTGTATTGCTCAAGTGTAGCGGGGTCGATGGGCTGGGTCGTTAAAGAAACCAATACGCTAATGCCTACTCTTTGCAGTGCAGCAAGATCGTAATCCAGCTCGATTAATAATCCAGGGCGCGGTGTACCCGCCAGCCCACCCTTTCTGAGCCAAAGAAAATTACGCGGCCCAAAGGCATCGCTTTTATACTTTTTAGCCTCTTCTGGTATCTTGGGCCGGACAGTTTTAACGGTTGCATCCGGTAAATTAATTTCTTCTATCGCTGGGCTATCCAGGTGCTCGTCAGGTGTATTGGGTGCAGATACACAACAAGAACCACTGCGTACAAAGTCTTTAGCAGCCTGTGTTTGGGGTGTTGTGAAAAAATCAGCGGTAGGTTGTGTTTCGTGTACCCAGCCGCCCGCCAACAATGCTGTTTGCCCTCCTAGCTTGATCGCCTGTTTCTGGTTATGCACAACCACTACAATAGCACGACGCTCAGCCTCCATGAGAAGATAATTCAGTAGCCGATGAGTGGCTTCTTCATCCAGTCCGGCGGTCGGCTCGTCTACAAAAACCAAACGGGGGTTAGCCGCCACAGTGCGGGCAATGGCGAGATGGCGTTGTACTCCCAGAGGGAAATCTACAACATTGTCACCCAGTCGGTCTACCAGTTCCTTCAATCCTGCTTTAGTTAACAGGCGCTGCGCGACATCCCGTTGCTGGGATAGATCAAGTGTATGCCGTTCCGGCATGTCATTCACGATATTTTCGCGGATGCTGGCCATCATGAGCTTGGTCTTTTGGGCCACAAGTGCTGGTGAATCAGATTGTCCCAATGGCATACCGGCATAATTGACTTTACCCCAGGTGCGCAAGGAAGGATTGGCATCGTTAAGACCGGACAGTGTTCGTAGCAGAGTAGATTTTCCGGTGCCCGAAGGGCCTAACAATACGGTTATTCCTCGTTCGGGGATGTCTAGGTCGATACCGTTGAGAATAATTCTATCGCCAAAAGCGACGCCATATTCCCGTAAAGACAGAAGCGATTGACTCATGCGGCTTCTCCGGTTAAGCCGGGGTCTAGAGAATAAAGCAGTGCCTGAACCAGCATCATGACATCATCATGCTGGCGGGCGTCCACTTCAAACACGGGTACGTTCAGATCGAGTTTTGTCAGAGTTGCTTGATAATCTTCAAGCTTTAATCCCTTGCGCAATTCCATTCTGGTAATGCCAATAGCCACAGCATTACTTTGAATAAATTCTTTAAAGGCAGTAACAAAGGACTGTAAGTCATCTAATGGGTCTGGGTTGGTGTCATCCAGCATAATAATTACGCCAAGGCTGCCGTCGGTGAGCAGATTCCACATAAAATTGAAACGTTCTTGTCCTGGTGTGCCATAGAGATGTAGCACCTCCCCATTATCCAGGCGCATGCTACCGTAATCCATTGCAACGGTGGTCAATTCTTTTTTGTCTCTTGTTTCATCCGTTGCAACTTGTTCAGTGGAAAATGGAGCGATATCACTAATGGCGGTAATAGCCGTTGTTTTGCCAGCACCTACGGGCCCGGTAAAAATAATTTTGTATTGGCCTATCATAATTACTCCCTGTCTTTCAGGTTGTTGTCTGATGACTATTGTGTGCTGCTAAGGCGGCGCAAAATGGAGGCTAATAACCCACGCCTTGTAGGCTTATCTTTCGTGACTCCTTTAGGTGCAATCAACGAATCTGCCCGTCGCATTGCCGAGCCTGTTAAACCTGTTGCCAGTGCGGCACTATAAAATGAATACACATCAGCTGTATCGATTTGTAGACTTTGGGCAATATCATCTAATGTGCGTGGATTTCCTGACCATAAAGAGGCAATGCGCATGCCGTGTGGTGTATGCGGGAGGCGAGGGAAATTAGGCCAGGACTGTAAGTAAAATGGTGTGGATAAATCGGTGCCTTCTGGTACGCGGCCACGCGCTGTGCGCAAGGCCAAGTTCCATATCAGATGATTGATGGACATGGATCTCAGGCTGTCAGTTTCACTTGCGGATAATTCTTTTTGGTCAGCATCAGAAACACGATTGATCTCTACTGTAAATTCTTCGCTCAGTCTTGCTACGCCCAGGTTTTTTAATTGGCTATCGGTTAAATCACTATAGGCACGATCCTGGTCAGGAAGCAGGATAAGTTGGCGGTCTCTCCAGCACTGCACATAAATAATACATCGCCGCCCCGCATTTTCTTTAAGATTGGAGAGAATGTGCCCCAGAAGATAATTATCCGGATTGTAATAAACGCTGTGCTCGCCATGTATACCGGTTTGTTGTATTGGTTTCAAGTTAATATTGGTCGCGGCGAACTGTGCATTCAGTGCGTGAGCGGCGGCGTTGATTCCTGTTGTATTGGTGTCCACAGTTGTTGATGCTCCTGAATTATCATTAGAGGTGGAGAGTTTCACCGATTCAGTTTTATTCGTGATATTTGCGAGTGGTGGTAATCCTGTCACTACGTCGAAAATAGATTCCCACAACAAGTCTAGCTTAGCGGGTTTGGAGACATAAATAGCTCCCTTTATTTTTGTAGGGGTTTCTGACATGACGATGGCAGGTAGGCCGGGATGCTGTTGCCGATATTTTTTCCAGGCATCGGCTTCGCCATCCAGGTCAACAATGCCCAGGTGTGCATCCTCGCTTTGCGCAAATTCACAACGACCCTTGAAGATGATTTTAAAAATAGTATCCATCCTGGATATTGATCGTTCATCCATGCTGGCTAATATAATTTTTATAGGCGAGTGTACTTCGGTATTCACAAGTTTCACTACCTCTTGGTTTGTTTCGCAGTTGAATGCGATTTATAAAACAGGATATGTGAGGCACTGTTTTTTTTGTGGCTCTAGCTAGGTATTACATCTATCACTCGTATTAGGTGTAATGCCCACCATTTCTTTCAGAAGCGGCATCGGGTAAAAACGCGGAAACTTTAATAATGACGCGCACTTCATAATCTTAAATGAGCTAAATTGTAAGCGCATTAAATGTTTGCAGCAGGTTTAGCTGCTTAATTTTGGATAACTAAGAAATGGGGTGATTGGGGAATGTAATTATTGCGGGAACGAGTAAAAATTCGCGGCTGATTGAGTTGTGGAATGTCGATAACGTTTTGATAAATAAAATTTTTATTTCTTTAAGGGTTTTTTGGTTGGGTGGGCGTAGTGGCCTATGTAGTAGATGTCGGCAGCAGGATTTTTCCAGTGATGCCTGAAAACCCGGTTAAATTACAGGGGCATGATAGGCTTTGGGGATTAAGTGAAGACGTGGAAGTCAGCCTCACTTGCCGCACAAATTAGCGTTACCAGCAAAAAATTCTTTGACTCTAATGGCGTATCAGCTTGCCTGAGTTTATTCATCACCCAATTTAGTTAGTAGGTTTTTTTCATCCAGAGCCAGATCAACGAGCTTTAATTTGTTTAAAATCACCGAGCAGTTTGCCTGTCGTCCTAATTTAAGCCGCGTCAGAAAGAAGCACACCCGCCGGAGGAACAGCAGCACAAAGAGCACCATGATACTTGTGACTACTTCGAACCAAATGAGAAAGCTGCCAACGGAATCCACCAATGCACCATAAGTGAAAAAATAAATCAGCAAAATTACCCCACAAAGAATACCGATACTGACCATGAAGTTTTCCAAGGTTTTTTTGATTTGCTGAATGGCGTTGAGGGTGTCTTGTTGGGACATATTATTCACTTATAGTATTTGTTGGATTTAATTGAGAGCCGGATTCTAACAAAATCTGGCCACACGAGTACGTTTGTTGACATGTCAGCCGCCGGTAAGTATTCACAAGAGGCTGATTGATGCCGTAGGGTCAGCCTCGACTGTCTTATGCGATCTGTGATGGACGGTGACCTAATCGGTCGATCTCAGTATTGCGGCGGGCTATCTATACTTCAGCCCCCTTTTCTATGCCTCATCAGCTTGTTTTTGCGAGCTGATCTTGCCCAGGCTTTGCTCTTTGCGTTATTCCGCAAGGAAGTGTACTTCGTATCCTCATGTCAATAATGTGCTTGAAAGTTGCAAATATTGGCAATTATTTTTGTTCAAGTCATAGATTACACGCTACAACGTATATACATATTATTGCAGGGTTAATGGTTATGAGGCTCTCATTAAAAAAACCAATGCATCAGCTATAAAACATTAAACCGAGCCTCTATAACCATGTTTTTATAGGTGAAAATATGGATAAAGTTTTACGTTTGTTGAAGCAGCTTTCGGAAATATCTCTTAGTCATTTAGCGATGATTTTGGCTATAATTTCCGTTTGTTTAGTCTGGTACAAATGATGTAGATATCAGAATGCAATCGAGGGGCTCGTTGATTTCGTAAAATATATTCGCACTTGATTATTTTATCCAATGAGCCGTCTCTTTTTTCAGCTATAATCACCGGCCTTTTTCCAAACCCATTTCCGGCGCGACTGACTGCTCATGACCCAACCAATAACCCGACAACGTAAAGCCGTTTCCCTGATTTCCGGCGGCCTTGACTCCATGCTGGCCACCCAGGCCATGCTTGATCAGGGTATCCATGTGGAAGGTATCAATTTTTATACTGGTTTTTGCGTGGAAGGCCATACTCACGCGATCCGCAAAAAAGACAAGGCAAAACCCAAACGCAACAATGCCCTGTGGGTGGCGGAACAGTTGGGCATCAAGCTGCATATCATTGATATCATCGATGAGTACAAGGACGTGGTGATTAACCCCAAGCATGGCTATGGTAGTAATCTGAACCCCTGTCTGGACTGCAAGTGTTTTATGGTGCGCAAGGCCCATGAGTGGATTGAGGAACACGATTTCGACTTTATTATTACCGGTGAGGTGGTGGGTCAGCGGCCCATGTCGCAGCGGCGTGACACCATGCCGGTCATTCAGCGTGAATCCGGTGCTGAAGATCGCCTGTTGCGTCCGCTGTGCGCCAAGATTCTGCCTGCCACCCTGCCCGAACGCGAAGGCTGGGTGGATCGTGAAAAACTGTTTGATTTCAATGGTCGTGGTCGTAAACCACAAATTGCTTTGGCGGATAAAATGGGTATATCAGATTTTGCCCAACCTGCCGGTGGCTGCTGTTTTCTCACCGATGCGGCTTATTCCAACAAACTGGCTGACTTATGGGCGGCACGCGGTGAGCGCCGCTATGAGCTGGATGACATTATGTTGCTCAAAGTAGGGCGTCATTTGCGTCCGCGACCGCATTTTAAAATCATCGTCGGTCGAGAGGAGGGCGAAAACCGCTTTCTTGAAGGCTACCGTAAACAATTTACACACCTGTATACCACGAGTCATCCCGGCCCGTTGGTGCTGTTGGATGGCAAAGCCAATGACGATGACCTGCAACTGGCGGCACGGCTGGCAGCCCGTTTCAGTCAGGGGAAAATGGCCGACACAGTGCGTGTTGAGCTACATGAAAAGGGGGCAGATAAACGCGAACTGGATGTCGTGCCACTGACGAATGAAGAAATTCCTGTGGAGTGGTATCTATGAGTCATCATCAACTGGACGCCCGCCGTATGCTCTGTCCTATGCCAGTGATTCGCACGCAGAACTTTGTTACCACGCTGCCCGCTGGCGACACCGTGGATGTGCTTTGCACTGACCCCGGCGCGCTCCACGATATCCCAGCCTGGTGCCGTATCCATGGTCACGAAATCATCAATACGCAGGAGCAGGACGGCGAGCTGATAATTACTGTGCGTGTCGGTGCTGTTGATTCCGATTAATGGGTCACGGTCACCATCATTTGCCCAATGCTGATGCCAATGGCAGCGGGTATCACGATGCGCGTTATAAAGAGGCTCGCAAGGTCACGCTGATTGGCTCGGTAATCGATCTTCTGCTGGGTATTGCGAAAATTGTGGCAGGTTATATCGGCAACTCTCAGGCGCTGATTGCCGATGGCATACACTCGTTGTCTGACCTGGCCACTGATGGCGTAGTGTTGTTTGCCATGAAGCACGGCTCTCGTGAGGCGGACGAAAAACACCCCTATGGTCATGCCCGCATCGAAACTCTTGCCACTATCATCCTGGGTGTTGCATTGATAGGCGTTGCTACAGGCATCGCCTGGGATGCTGTGTTGCGGCTACGGCATCCCGAATTGCTTATGTCCCCTGGTTGGCTGGCGCTGGTGGTTGCCAGTATTTCCATCGTTTCCAAAGAAGCTATTTACCACTACACCCTGCACGTTGCGAAAAAGTGGAATTCCAGTTTATTGCGTGCCAATGCCTGGCACAGCCGTTCGGATGCCATTTCCTCTGTTATCGTCGTTATCGGTGTACTGGGCAGCATGAGCGGGTTGTATTATCTGGATGCCGTTGCTGCTATTGGTGTGGCACTGATGGTGGCCTGGATTGGCGGCAAGCTGGCTTGGCACAGTGCGCAGGAACTCATTGATACCGCCATGGAGCCGGGGCAGGTCACGCAGATTCGCGGTGCGATTCAATCGGTGGATGGCGTGCAGGCACTGCACATGCTCCGTACCCGGCGCATGGGTGACAGCGGTTTGGTGGACGTACACATTCTGGTGGATTCGCGTATCAGCGTTTCCGAAGGGCATCGCATTAGTGACGCAGTACGCGAACACATCATGCGTGACGTGGATGCTGTCACCGACGTGATGGTGCACATCGACCCGGAAGACGACGAGCAGGTCGCCCCTAGTACCGGATTGCCGCTGAGAAACGAAGTGCTGGCTCGGCTCCGGCAGTGCTGGATCAATATTGATGCCGCCCAATACATTGAAGAAAAAGAGACAGTGTTGCATTATCTGAATGGGAAAATTCATGTAGAAGTGTTATTGCCGTTGGCGCATATGGCAGACATAGAGGCGGCACGGGCAACCGCGCACGCATTAAACCAGCAGGCAACAGAGCAGCCCGGGGTGGATCACATCGCCGAAGTCGTGGTGCGTTTTTGCTGAAAGCAGGTGAGGCAAGCCGCACAAATATTGTGCGTCCGGCCTGTTTTTGCACCACTGCTGTGCAGTAATTGAGCCAGCAAAGGCTCGACAGTTTCCGTGAGCCGAAAATACGAGTAAGGTGTGTTTCTTGCGGAATCTGTCGTTATCGCCACAATTTTACTCGGGTGGGGTGCCGTAGTGTCCTTGCAGGGGGCAATGGCATATTTCATGCTAAACAGCATTGTCATTGTTGAGCAGGGCAATTTGTCGCTGGCAGAACAACGCGAATCGAAAACTTAAAATAAGTAATCAGGAGAGTCCAACCATGTCTGCACAAGACGTATTGAATATGATCAAAGACAACGAAGCGAAGTTTGTCGATTTTCGCTTTACCGACACCCATGGCAAAGAACAGCATGTCACAGTGCCTTCCAGCACTGTGGACGAAGATGTTTTCACTGAAGGCAAGATGTTTGACGGTTCTTCCATCGAAGGCTGGAAAGGCATTAACGAATCCGACATGATCCTTATGCCTGATACCTCAACGGCTGTAATGGATCTGTTTTCCGATGAATCCATGCTTAATATTACCTGTGACATCGTTGAGCCGGCCACTGGTCAGGGTTATGAGCGTGACCCCCGCTCTGTGGCCAATCGGGCGGAAGCCTACCTGAAAAGCACCGGTATCGCCGACACAGCCTACTTTGGTCCTGAACCCGAGTTTTTCATTCTCGATGATGTACGCTGGGGCAGTTCGATGTCCGGTAGTTTCTACAAAATTGATTCCGAAGAATCCGAATGGAATTCCGAAAAAGTCTATGAAGATGGCAACATCGGTCACCGTCCTGGTGTGAAAGGCGGTTATTTCCCTGTGCCACCGGTCGATAGCTTGCACGATATCCGTGCTGCCATGTGTCTGGCCATGGAAGAAATGGGCGTTCCTGTAGAAGTGCATCATCACGAAGTCGCCACTGCGGGTCAGTGCGAAATTGGCACCAAATTTTCGACCCTGACTCAACGTGCAGACTGGGTGCAAATCCAGAAATATTGCACACACAACGTGGCCCACGCCTACGGTAAAACTGCTACTTTTATGCCCAAGCCTCTGGTGGGTGACAACGGCTCCGGTATGCACGTACACATGTCCCTGTTCAAGGGCGGTGACAATCTGTTCGCGGGTGACGGTTACGGTGGCCTGTCTGAAATCGCATTGTTTTACATTGGTGGTATCATCAAACATGCCCGTGCATTGAATGCCTTTACCAATGCTTCAACCAACAGCTACAAGCGTCTGGTGCCGGGTTTTGAAGCGCCGGTTATGCTGGCTTATTCTGCTCGCAATCGCTCTGCATCTATTCGTATTCCATTTGTGAGCAATCCTAAAGGTCGCCGCATCGAATTACGTTTTCCTGATCCTACTGCTAACCCATATCTGGCTTTTGCCGCTATGATGATGGCTGGTCTGGACGGTATTCAAAACAAGACTCACCCTGGCGAAGCTATGGATAAGGATTTGTATGACTTGCCTGCCGAAGAAGCGGCTGAAATCCCACAGGTTTGTCATTCCTTCGATCAAGCGTTGGAAGAGTTGGATGCTGATCGCGGCTTCCTTACGGCGGGTGGGGTGTTTACAGATGACATGATCAGTGCCTTCATCGAGTTGAAAATGGAAGAAATTACTCGTTTGCGCATGAGCACGCATCCGGTTGAATTTGACATGTATTACTCTTGCTGATTTTTTGTTAGCAAAAACAGTGGTTGATCCACTGTTTGCAAGATAAAACAAAACGCCCTCTTTCTTCGCACGAAAGAGGGCGTTTTTTTGTTTATTTCGTTTGTAGTAGATTCAACTTAAAATCCGCAGTTGAGCGGCTTGTAGGGTGTGTTGGATGCTGTGGCTGGCGAGGTGCGATGAGGAGTAATAGTTTGCTATTGCGGCGATTCACAACGTAGCCAGATGCAAAAACAACACGCCATCAGGTCTAACGGATTAATTTAAGTTTAGTGTTTATGGGTATTCAGATTTGATGGTATTTGCCATTGCTGATTACCAAGCGTTTCCCGCTATGCAGGCCAGCGGGTATAATCAGTGGTTTTCTAGCGCGGTTTTCCTCCGTGTTTGGCGTGGATTACAAAAGAATTACACAATATGTCGATACAAAATGCGAATACCCCTGATGTTTCAACCTTTCAGGGTTTGATCCTGGCTCTGCAACAATACTGGGCGGGGCGGGGCTGTGTGATTTTGCAGCCGCTGGATATGGAGGTAGGTGCAGGCACGTTTCACCCCGCCACGTTTTTGCGTGCAATTGGCCCGGAGCCTTGGGGGGCCGCGTATGTGCAGCCTTCGCGTCGGCCTACCGATGGCCGTTATGGCGAGAACCCGAATCGCTTGCAGCACTATTATCAATTTCAGGTGGTGATTAAACCTTCGCCTTTGGACATTCAGGAGTTATACCTGGACTCACTGAAAATGCTCGGGCTGAATCCGCTGGAGCATGATATCCGTTTTGTGGAGGACAATTGGGAATCTCCCACGTTGGGTGCCTGGGGGCTGGGCTGGGAAGTGTGGCTTAACGGCATGGAGGTCACGCAATTTACCTATTTTCAACAGGTGGGCGGTCTGGAATGCAGGCCGGTAACAGGTGAAATTACTTATGGGCTGGAGCGCATTGCAATGTATTTGCAGGGTGTGAACAGTATTTATGATCTCACCTGGGCTGATGGCCCATTGGGTAAAATCAGTTATGGTGATGTGTTTCACCAAAATGAAATGGAGCAATCCGCGTACAATTTTGAACATGCCAACACTGAGGTGTTGTTTCAGGCATTCGATGATTGCGAAAGCGAATCGCAGAAACTCATCGAAGCCAATTTGCCATTGCCTGCTTATGAGCAAGTGTTGAAAGCGTCGCATTATTTTAATTTGCTGGATGCACGTCACGCCATTTCGGTGACTGAGCGTCAACGTTATATTTTGCGCGTGCGCGCACTGTCACGCGCCGTGGCGCAGGCCTATTTTGACGCACGCGAAAAACTGGGTTTTCCTATGTGCAATAAGGCGGCCCCCTCTTTGCAAAATGAGGAGGGTGTGGCATGAATACCCGTGATTTGTTAATCGAAATTGGTACGGAAGAGTTGCCGCCCAGGGCGTTAAAAAAATTATCTGAGGCTTTTGGTCGCGGTATTGTGGACGGATTGAAGGCAGCGGGTCTTGGTCATGGTGACGTATCATTATTTGCCAGTCCACGTCGTTTGGCAGTGCTAGTATCGGGATTGATCGAAAGGCAGGCAGATAAAAAAATTGAACGCCGGGGCCCGGCACTAATGGCAGCTTTTGATGATGAGGGTTGTCCCTCGAAAGCCGCAGAGGGTTTTGCTCGTTCTTGCGGTGTGGCTTCTGTGGCCGATCTTGAACGCATGGAAACCGATAAGGGAGCATGGCTGGTGTATCGCGCCGAACAACCCGGACAGAGTACGGTGTCGTTGGTGCCGGGCCTTGTGACTGCTTCATTGGATAAATTGCCCATTCCCAAACGCATGCGCTGGGCTGATCTTGATGCGCAGTTTGTGCGTCCGGTGCAGTGGTTGGTGTTGCTGTTTGGTGATGAGGTGATCGATGCGGAAATTCTTTGCGTGACATCCGGTCGCGAGACTCGTGGTCACCGCTTTCACTATCCGGAAACCATATACATTGCTGAACCTGCGGGTTATGCACCGTTGCTGGAAACCGAAGGGCGGGTGATCGCTGATTTTGCCACGCGACGTGAAGCGGTACGTGCGCAAGTACTGGAAGCTGGTGAGCAGCTAAGCGGTCACGCTGTTATTGATGACGCCCTGTTGGATGAGGTGACGGCTATGGTGGAATGGCCGGTGGCTATTGCCGGTAATTTTGAGGAACGTTATCTCGGTGTGCCTGCCGAGGTATTGATTCTCACTATGAAAACCAATCAGAAATATTTTCATGTGGTGGATGCTAACGGGAAACTGATGCCACATTTTATTACCGTTGCCAATATCGATAGCACGAACCCCGATGTGGTACGTGATGGTAACGAGCGAGTGGTGCGCCCACGCTTGGCGGATGCTGAATTTTTCTGGGCACAGGATCGCAAGCAAAAACTTGATAGCCATATTGAAAAATTAAAAACAATATTGTTTCAAAAAGAATTGGGCAGCTTGCACGACAAAACGCAACGTGTTGTACAGCTTGCGGGCAATATTGCAACGACGTTATCTGCTAACAAGGAATGGGCTGAACGTGCAGCGTGGCTGGCTAAGTGCGATTTGATGACTGAGATGGTTTACGAATTTCCAGATCTGCAAGGTACCATGGGGCGCTATTACGCGCAGCATGATGGTGAGGCCGAAGAGGTGGCACTGGCACAGGATGAGCAATACATGCCACGTTTTGCCGGTGACGCATTGCCTGCTACTGCTACCGGTCAGGCCGTGGCCATCGCTGATAAACTGGACACTTTGGTGGGTATGTTTGGCATCGGCCAACCGCCTACCGGCAGCAAAGACCCCTTTGCTCTGCGTCGTTCCGCGTTGGGTTTACTGCGTATTATTATCGAATGTCAGTTGCCGCTGGATTTACCTGATATGGTGCGACAGGCAGCGGCTGCACTGGGCAGTAAAGTGACGGTGAAAAATGTGGTTGATCAGGTGGTTGATTTTATGATGGATCGCCTGCGCGCCTATTACAAAGACAGTGGTGTAGCACCGGACGTATTTGAGTCCGTGCTTGTACAGCATCCCACACAACCGTTTGATTTTGATCGCCGTGTGCGTGCGGTCAATCATTTTCTCGGCCTGCCTGAAGCCGAAAGCCTGGCTGCTGCGAATAAACGTATTTCCAATATTTTGCGCCAGGCGGTGGAAAAAAATATCCTGGTTCCTGATGCTATTGACCCGACAAAACTGGCATATCTCGCTGAACAGACTTTAGTCTCACAGTTGGAACTGGCTACCCAAGAAGTGATTCCGTTGTTTGATCGTCGTGATTATGAAGCGGCGCTGGGTAGACTTGCTAGCTTGCGTGAAGCTGTGGATCGGTTTTTTGATGAGGTGATGGTGATGACTGATGATGTCGTAGTGAGAGATAACCGTCTTGCTCTGCTTGCCCAATTGCGTACCCTGTTCTTGCGAGTGGCAGATTTGTCACGGTTGCACTAACGTTGCCGTTATTTTTTTGGGTGTTGGCACTCTGGGCATTCTACGCAAAAAACCGCCTCATTTTTGCTCAAGCGCACGGCGGTAAGCTGTCCACCCCACAGGCAGCCTGTATCCAACGAGATAATAGTGCGTTCCCGGCGCAAGCCCAGAGCGGACCAATGTCCAAAGACAATGCGTAAATTTTTACTGCGCCGTCCGGGTACGTCAAACCATGGTAGGTAATTCGCAGGCTGTGTCCCCGGTTCGCCTTTGGCCTTAAAATCAAAGCGCCCGGCGGCATCGCAGTAACGCAGCCGGGTAAAGCTGTTAGTGATGAAGCGCAAACGATCCGGGCCAGCCAAGTCATTACTCCACACATCGGGATGATTGCCGTACATATGTTGAAAAAACCCCGCGTAATCATCGCCACGTAAAACCGTTTCGACTTCCTTTGCACAGGCTTGTGCCATGCTCAAATCCCATTGTGGCGGCATGCCCGCGTGGAGCAGAGTGGCATTCAGTACCGGGTCGTGATGCATCAATGGTTGTTGGCGTAACCATGCTAGCAATTCATCACGATCCGGGGCTGAAAGAATATCGTCCAGCGTATCATTTTTATGAAACGGCGCATGACCTTCAGCGATGGCCAACAAATGCAGGTCATGATTACCCAGCACGGTCACTGCGCTGTCGCCTAGCTCACGTACCATGCGCAGCACTTGCAATGATGACGGGCCTCGGTTGACCAAGTCTCCGGTAAACCACACCTGATCGTTTGCAGGGTCAAAACGAATCAGCTTCAGTAAACTCACCAATTCGTTATAACACCCCTGGATATCGCCTATTGCGTAAATCGCCATAGCTGGTTCCTGTACTGCTGTCCGTTAACAAAATAATCCCGTGCAGAATAACACGCAAGGTATGCAGTTCGGGTAAACTCCGGCTATGGATAAAACCGTAATCATTCATTCTCAAGAAAAGCCGAATCGCTGGTGGTTGATAAGCACCCTGTTGTTTATCAGTTTTGTTGTTGTTGGTCTGCTGGCGATGACCTTGCTCAATGGTGGTGTGGTCAATCACATGTTATTTCCCATCGGGATTGATGTCTCCATGTTCCAGCTAATTTGGAAGGAGCAGCCACTGAGCGCGCTGGAATTTATTGTCACCAAATCGTGGTTTGTTTTTGCTTATAAAGATCTGCGCAGCGGGCTTAATTTATGGACACTGCAATACGATAGCATCACGCTCATGGTTTATTTGTTCGCCGCCCTGGCGGGTGGGCGACTCATCAGTCGTGTCCGACAAACAACGCGACCCAGCACAGGTTTGCTGCGCGGATTGTTAGGTGTTGTGCTGCTGGTAATTGCCTTCACTTATATGACGGCTCTCGAACACTGCTCCGGTGCCACCTGGGTGGGCTTCGTCGGTTTTTATGGCCTGGGTTTCAGTAATTTTGAATTTTATCCTTACTATCAGGGTGTAATGACCTTGCTGGGCCTGGGGCTGCTGATGTGGGGTCTTGTTTTACAGGCTCAGGCAAACAGATAAATCAGCAGCACGCCCAGTAGTAAACGGTAAATGACGAATGGCAGCATACCGATGCGCTCCAGCAATTTCAGAAAAAAGTGTATGCACAAATAGGCCGTAATCGCTGAAGTTATCCCACCGATGATCATGGCTCGCCAATCTACCAGCCCCGGTGCCTGAATCAGCTCCAGCGTTAGGAAGCCACCAGCCAGGGTAATTACCGGGATCGACAATAGAAACGAGAAACGTGCGGCAGCCTCACGCGACAGTCCCAGCATCAGGCCTGCTGTCATTGTTACACCGGAACGCGATGTGCCCGGAATCAATGCTAGCGCCTGAGCAATGCCAATAATGGCAATATCGCTGATACGCAGACTGTATTCATCGCGCTTACCTCGCCCCTTGCTGTCTGCCCACCAGAGCAATAACGCAAAGCCGATGGTGGCTGCCGCGATGACCAGCTCTGAACGCAGATTGTTTTCAATAAAGCCCTTTAATAGCAGGCCCGCCAGTCCTACTGGAATTGTGCCCCACAATACGGCCCAGGCCAGCCGACTGTTTGCCGTTTGCTTGCGAGTGAGTATCGACTGCACCCAGTCCTGCGTCATGGGTATCAACTCGCGGCGAAAATATAAAACCACCGCACTGAGCGTGCCGACGTGTACGGCGACATCAAAGGCCAGTCCCTGATCCTGCCAGCCCAGTAAACGTGGGAATAAAATAAGGTGCGCTGAGCTGGAGACCGGTAAAAATTCGCTGATACCTTGTATCAGAGCAAGAAAAATAGCGTGCAATGCATCCATAGTTGTTTATTTTTTCTCTGCCACAATACGTGCCATGCGGCCTTCTTTTAGCGGGGCTTTTTCCAGTACGCGAAATCCAGTGTTTTCCAGCATAAAGATCAAGTCATCAATACTGAAACGGTTGTGTTCGATAAAATGGATAAACAGGTCTTCCAACGCATCCACTGATGTTTGTCGATCAAACACAGCCAGCTGGCTGTGTTTCAGGTATTGCGTTAACGGAGCGCGCACCCAGTCCATCACATAAAAAATCCCGCCGGGTTTCAGGCAGCGTTGCATTTCCTGCAAGGTGCGTACCGGTTGATGCATTTCATGCAATACCACAGAGGCCACTGCCACGTCGGCACTGTTATCTGTTAATGGTAGTTGAGGGTCATGTAAATCGGCTGTGATAATCTCGCAGCCTTCCGGTAAATCACTGGCGGCCTCCAACATGTATTCTGCGCATTCCACGCCGATGACTCGGGCCATCGGGTGCCGTTCGTGTACATCACGCAAGAAGGTGCCAGGGCCAGTGCCCAGGTCCAAAATCACGGGTGACTTGCCTAACAGCGGTATCATGTGCGTATTCCATAGCGTCCAGAAGTCCGCATTAAAACGCCCGGCATAAGTGTCTTTCATGAGCTGCACAAAAGCCTTGCCGTCTCGATGATGCTTGGTGAGCATGCTTTGCGTTTGTTGTAATTTAATGTTCACCAAACCTCCGGTATTTTTTCAGTTTCAGCTAAAGCTGATGACGTAAATCCTGCATGGCAAAACCACGCAATGGTTGATGATAATGTCGTGCCAGGGCGATTACTTTAAAACGTTCACCCATTTCGGCAGGCAGGGTGAGGGTGCGCATTTGTTGCGCCTGTAAAATCTGTTGCTGTTCGTTCAGCCTTTCAACGGGGTGCGCTAATTCACTGATGCCATTACCCAGCAGGAAAAAGCTTTGGGTATTGTAGCCGCGCACGTCCAGCCCGGCGGATAGTGCAGCCTCGGCAATGGCAGTGAAATCCACATGTGCGGTGATGTCCTGTAGGCCGGGATAAACAAACGGGTCATCGTGAGCGCGATGCCGATAGTGACACATCAGCGTACCGCCATCACGCCGAGGGTGATAATACCCGGCAGCGGAATAACCATAATCAATGAGCAGCACCACACCAGCATCCAGCAAACTGGCAATAGATTGCACCCAGCCTGTGGCGGCCAGGTTGATTTCTGATGTGTAGCCCAGCGGTAGTTCTGCAATGATTTTTGCCAAGTGCCCTGGTATGGGCAGCTCACCGGATGTGTTGTCGGCCCATTGAAAACGGCCCCCTGCAAAACTCACACAACGTTCTTGCAAGCCTTTTTCGCGGGTGACAAAACAGTGTACGGGTAATGCGTCCAACAACTCATTGGCCACCACCACTCCGCGAAAACCGGGTGCAGGCAATTTGTTTAACCAGCAGACTCGTTCCAGCAGGTGTGGTATCCGCTGGGCAAGCATTTCACGCTGGCGCTCCTGCAAGTCTGCGCTCAATTCTAATATGAGATATTGCGCGGGTAATGCATCGAGGGTTTCCAGTTCAGTCAGCATATCCGCCGCCATAACACCGCTGCCGCCCCCTACTTCTAACACTTCGCCTGTTCCACCAAAGGTATGTAGCACCTCCGCCAGCTGCTGCGCCAGAGCACGGGAAAACAACGGCGAAATTTCCGGTGCGGTGACAAAATCGCCCTGCTCACCAAATTTGCGTGCGCCTGCTGAATAATAACCCAGGCCTGGTGCAAACAAGGCCAGCTCCATGTAACGAGCAAAGCTGATCTGCCCGCCAGCAGTCGTTATTTCATCCACAATTACTGTAATGAGTTTTTCGCTGTGAGCCTGCGCAATGGCATCGGGTGCGGGCAGTTGTGACCGTGCTTCAGCCAACGTGATGTCAGAGCGTAAAAAGGGAGTAGATGATGTGGGCATGGTAAATGAAAGTGTTTGAATCGGACTGGTTCAAGCGGTAGTTGGGCAATGGATACAGAGTGGGGTAGAGTATGCGCACTTTGCAATCATCTTGTCTGATTACAGGAAAATAATGCCTTGAATGATACCACAGAAGTTAGCGGCGAGAGCTTGGGCCCGTTACAGAACCGCGTCATCCTGATTACCGGTGGTGTGCATCGCATTGGTGCCGTTATTGCCCGTACTTTGCACGCTGAAGGTGCACGGCTGGTACTGCATTATCGAGATTCGCGCACTGCCGCGCACGACCTGCAAAATGAACTCAATACGTTGCGTAGTGATTCGGTGGTGCTGGTGCGTGCCGATCTGCTGGATCAGGCCGCCTTGCCTGCGGTGGTGGCTGATGCGCTGGCCACCTGGGGACGGCTTGATGTGCTCATTAACAATGCCTCCAGTTTTTATCCCACCCAGCTGGGGAAAGTTACCGAAACAGAATGGGATGATCTCGTTGGTACTAATCTCAAAGCACCATTTTTCCTGTCTCAAGCTGCTGCACCACACCTCAAGGAGCAGCGGGGGTGTATTATCAATATTGCTGATATTCATGCTGACCGGCCACTGAAACGTTTTTCTGTGTACAGCATTGCCAAGGCGGGGTTGGTGATGCTCACTAAATCACTGGCCTGTGAAATGGGGCCCGAGGTCCGTGTTAATGCTATTGCGCCAGGTGCTATTTTGTGGCCGGAACGCAAAATTGATGAAGTGACTCAGCAGCGCATTGTTTCTCGCACCTTTCTCAAACGACAGGGTAATCCCGAAGATATCGCCCGAGCGGCACTGTTTTTGATTCGTGATGCCGATTACACCAGCGGGCAGGTGATTACTGTGGATGGTGGGCGTTCGCTCAATAGCTAAATTCAGTTGAGGAACAATACACGTTGAAACCTTTCTCCGAATCCTGCGCACAAAACCAGCACGTTATTCTTGAGGTGTTACTGAAAGAATTTACTTCAGTACGACACGTACTGGAAATTGGTAGCGGTACCGGCCAGCACGCCGTATTTTTTGCCCATGCATTGCCCCACCTTGTCTGGCAGACCAGTGATGTGATGGAGCATCACGCCGGTATTCAGGCATGGATTACCGATGATGGCCCAGATAATGTGCGGGCACCGTTGAGCCTTAATGTCGTAACTGATGCTTGGCCAGATGTATACTTTGACGCTATTTTCAGCGCCAATACTGTCCATATCATGGGCTGGTCAGAGGTAATGAAAATGTTTGCAGGTATTGGCCAAGTGCTGTCCCGTGGCGGACGTTTTTGCCTCTACGGACCATTCAACGTCGATGGAAAATTCACTTCGGAAAGTAATGCTCGTTTTGAACAATGGTTAACGTTACAAAACCCCAAGAGTGGCATTCGGGATCAAGCCGAGCTGGATAAACTGGCAGAGAACGTTGGTCTTTCACGCATTGCGACGCATGTGATGCCGGCAAATAACAATATTTTGGTATGGGAAAAAACGGGTGTGGATTAGGGGGCGTTAATGTCCACCTTTGGACTTTAGCGCAACAATCGCTTCGCGTACCTGATCCACATCAATGCTGACGGGTGATTCTTCATTGGTCAGTTCAAACAGAGGAATCAGATCTTCCAGCAGTTTAGGGATGTGTGGTATCAGCCGGTGCAGATTGCCATGCTTAATCATACCAATGGCTTCATCCAGCTTTGGACAAACCTTATCCACATCCATGGCCAATTCATCATGATGCCTGCTGGCGGCACAAAAGCGATTGCGCCCTGCATTTTTAGCGGAATACAGACGTTCATCGGCAGCAGCCAACAACGTGTCCAAAACATCACCATCCTGTGGCTGCATGGCGATACCAATACTGATGGTGACAGGGATGCGATTGCCTTCAAACTGGATTTCCAGCGATTCTACGGCTTTACGTAAACGCTCAGCCAGGACAATAGCGGCCAGCCGATTGGTGTACGGCGAACTGACCACAAATTCTTCGCCACCTATCCGTGCCAGAGTGTCTTCTTCACGCACATTGCTCGATAACGTCTGTGCCACCTGCGTTAGTACGTAGTCCCCCGCAGCATGGCCAAAAGTATCGTTGGTGTGTTTGAAGTGATCAATGTCCATCATTAATACAGCAAAATATTCTTTTTGCCGACGCATGAGGGATAACTCTTTGTTGGCGATGTGGTTGAAAAACCGTCGATTGGCTAACAGCGTTAATGGGTCGGTATTGGCCTGCTCTCGCAATTCGCGCTGGCTTTCTTCCAGCTCACGAAGGGTCACCGCTAATTTGCGATGGGCGCGCAAACGGGCAAGCAATTCAACCCGGTCGCTGGTTTTTGCGACAAAATCATTAACACCTGCCATGAACGACGCTTCGCGGGCCGCCGTGTCGTCATCACCAGTGACCATGATCACCGGCATATTGCGTATTCTCATCACCACGCTGTCGCGCATGCGCTTGACCAGCCCGAGACCATCCAGTCTGGGCATGGATAAATCGGTGATCACCACTTCAATGCGGCTGTCACCGCTGAGAAATTCCCATGCCTGCTCACCATCCACCGCTTCCAGCGGTGTAAATTCATCTTGCAGGGCGCGACTTAACGATAGACGAATCGTGGGAGAATCATCGACGATAAGAATTAGCGGTTTAAAACCAGCTGTCTCGGATTCAAGAAAGGGGTTGGGCATATTGTTCATTGGTTCTGTTTTTGCCACTGTGTGGTTATTCTAGAGTCCACAACTGAACGACCTACAGCGTGCGCTATTGATATATCGCGGCAGAAAACCTACCACTTAAAGGGTATCGGTTGCAGCGCTTGATTTCTGTTGTTGAATTTTTTCCATAATGCGGCATAATTTTCGCCCACTTCCGGGTGTACGTCATCTGGCACTATTTCTGCCAAAGGCCAAAGTACAAAGGCATAACGAAGAATTTCATCGCGTGGCACATGGAGGTTTTCCATGACAATGATTTCATCACCGTAGAGCAATAAATCCAGGTCCAGCGTTCGCGCCGCAAAACGTTCACCGCTTCGCACCCGGCCATGCTGATCTTCAATATGCCCCAGGCGGGCGACGACCTGTTCAATACTGTCATCAGAATCAAAGGCCGCCACCAGGTTGTAGAAGGCATCCCCCTCAAAGCCCACCGCATCACTTTCGTACACTGACGAAAGCTGTACTTCTCCATATTGATGACGCAAATCTGTTACACCTGCACGAATGCTACGTTCACGGTCGATATTACTGCCGATGCCGACAAATACCCTTGGCATATCAGTCTCGTATGCCTCTTTCAATAATGACACCCACATCCCCTGCATAACGTACCGCACCTTTTTTGTTGACGCGCAGGCGCACCCATTTCACCGCAAATTCAGTAAGCACAACTTCCGTCACCCGTTCAGCGAGGGTTTCCACCAATTGGAATTGGCTGTCGCCCACGAACTCGATGAGTCGTTTAGCGACAGCCTTGTAATTTAGCGTGTCTTCAATGGCATCAGTGCGCGCTGCGGCAGGAATATCTGCCGCCATATCCAGATCAAGAATGATTGACTGTTTTTCTTCGCGCTCCCAATCGTAAATCCCAATGATGGTTTCGATAGTAAGGTCATGCAGAAAAATAATATCCATGAGAGTTATCAGTGAAAAGTTCCATAGTAAGGTTGTAATTTGTATCTGTACAAGGGTGTGCGGCACAAGCTATTGATTTCAAAGAGAACTTAAAAACCCCATTTGACTTGTACAGGCGAAGCTGGGGTTTTTGAATGTATCTTGAAATCATATCCTACATCTCGCGTTCATCCTGAAGGTACGGACTCAGGTAAAGAGTGAGATAAAACTATACCGTTTTGCGCAATACCAGACCAGCCGCCTTGATAGCAGCGACTTGCCGTAAAAAGTGCGCAATAATAGCATCATGCTCAGCACCATCATGATTTTTACAGCCTATCTCATGGGCTCCTTATCCGCCGCCATTATCACCTGTAGGCTCATGGGACTGCCTGATCCGCGTACCCAGGGCTCTAATAACCCGGGAGCCACCAACGTATTGCGCGTAGGCGGCAAAAAGGCCGCCGCCATCACCCTGGTGGGTGACGCCATAAAAGGGGTGATTCCCGTGCTGATCGCACAGTGGATGGCCGCACCGCCACACATTCTGGCGCTTGTCGCACTGGCCGCATTTTTAGGCCATCTCTATCCGGTGTTTTTTGGCTTCCGTGGCGGCAAAGGTGTTGCCACGGCGTTTGGAGTGCTGGTTGCCATAGCGTGGCCGGTTGGTTTGGCATTATTGGGCACTTGGCTGCTGCTGGCCAAATTGTTCAAAATTTCATCATTATCGGCGCTCATTGCTGCTGGCCTTTCACCGCTCTACGTGTGGCTGCTTGAACCGCAGCCTGAATTCATCATACTTGCCACCGTTATCAGCATTATGTTGATATGGCGTCATCGATCCAACATCAGAGAATTAATGGCGGGTACTGAAGAAAAAATCCACTGACTTTTCCTGGATACCGCAAAAAAACAGAGGCTCAAGCCCTCGCCATTTCACGCCGATAGCCTTTGGTAACAAGGGGAAGTCACAGGAGGTGTGTATGCGTAACCTTGATTTGCAACCCACATCCACCGCGCACTGGCACAAACTGGTGTGTGAAGCAGAGCAGCAGGCGCAGCGTAGCCTGAGTGAAGAGTTACAAAGTTATCTGGTATTTTTACTACAGCGCTTTCTAAACAGACCGGAAATGACCAGCCGGGTTCTCGCATTGGACTACCTCAAAAGTTTTCGCATCGCTGGACAACGGCAAATTGGTAAACTGCGGGACGTAGGAGACATTTGTTTGCTACATGCTGGGTTTTTTCCACAGCGCGCCCGCCGGCGTCGTGTCAGCGTGAATTATTATGTTGATCTTGGTGTTGGTGCCTACTACCAGTTACATCACAATACCGTACACCAGCAAGGCCAGCTATACGAACACCTGTATGAAGGCTTTATTCCGGCTATGGATGTGTTGCAGACGATGCGTAACATGGGTGAACCGCAACCAGTGCTTGATCCTCTTTCCGCACATGAACTCTGGCAACATACCGGCAGCACGCAGGCGCGGCAGCGATTGTGGGATGTGAGTGATGGGCAACCAATATCGGCGGGCCATAAATCTCAAGCAACACGACGGCACTGATCACCTTAGAATCCGCAGTTGAACGATCTGTAGAGTGCATTGAATTTTGTGGCTGGCGAGGCGCGATGATTTCACCGTGGTCAGATGCATAAAGGCAACGCGCTATACAGGTCGTTGCAACCCATTCAACAGGTGAACGCGCCAAAACCACAAAACAGAATATTGAGAAAAATGTTAATACATTTTCTGAGCGGTTAGCTGCGGAATCTAAAATTACACGTCTCTTCGGTAGAAAGTCTATGAATTCCCGCATTTAGGCAGGAATGGTAACGAATCTACATTTTCTGATTTATTCGCAAGCTTCATTTGTTAGTTTATGTCCGGCAATGGCTCCAGCTCTTCATACGCTTTTAATAAAAATAATGCAGCATAAAACATTGCGCTATTTATTGTTGTCAGCTTCAATAAATCCAACTGATCAATTTAGGGTGAATGCATAAACCGGGGAAAAATACTTTTAATATTATCGATAACATACCGCTACAAAGCGGCATTGTACTAACTTGTGGATAAAAAATAGGCAGAAACTTTTGTTTTTTCATGATAATAATTGGCTGGATGAGGGGTATTGAATTTCTCGTGTACCTTCTTCAAAGGCGAAAAAGAAAATAATAGTTATTTACATCTTGTATAAGCACATGGGCACCAAATGCTCTACTTCTAATAACTGATTGAGAAACTTGGTTTTCTCGGCAGGTAAAAAATAAATGATTATTTCGTACTGATAATCATTGTCTATCCTATCACTATTTTTGTGCAAAATATGAAGACTGGGGTAGGGCTTAGGTTTTGTTTTCGAAATTAAAATTACAAACAATTAATGTTATGCAGGCGTAGCCATAAAGATTTTTTTAAGGGTTTCCCTTTGTTTTTGAGTAGTGCTGCTTATTGCTGTATATGAAAAGATACTTTACACTTTCGGTGTGCGTCCGGTTTTATCACAGGCCGGAAAAGTACTATGTAAACTTTCCAGTTATATGCAATGTTAAATATAATTTCTCTCAAAAATATTTGAGAATCTGATTGGTCAAATTATTGATTTTTTATAAAGGATTATGAAAAGATGAAAATACATACACGTATCATTATAACAGCGTCATTTTTGATAACATCAGCGGCTTCATTTGCAGGAAATTGGAGTTCGCCAGTTGGCGTTAATATACCAGGCCGGGAAACTTACTTGGAAGTTCAGGATTCCTTACCACTTAACTGGGTAGTGACAGGGTTAGGGTTCAGGGCATATAGAGGGGCAATAACCACAATGCAGATAAATGCCCGTGAAGTTACAGCCACTGGACTGCAAGGCAATATGACACGACGCAGTGGCAGCGCGCCGTATAACCCTTTGGAGGTAGAGGCAAATTGCCCCCTCGGCTCAGTGGTCACAGCTGTCGCGATGCGAGAGGCAAATGATAATGTCACCAATCTAAGGCTGCGATGCTCCAGGTTTAGTCCTGATACTCAACAGGTAGACTACTGGATATTTCAATATGTTGAAGCCTTTAGCTCAATGGCACATTTCGGGGCTGTATATGAAATTGAATTTTCGTTTAACAATCTTGTCTCTTTTAATGATTATGGAAAGGTTTTTTTGACTGGATTTGGCGCGCGCGATAAGAGCGACAGCATGGAAAATGTATGGGGGCAGATCAGGTTGCTTCACCCATAATATAAATTTTCGTCATTGCTTGATTGGTGATGAAGGGGCGTCGTGGGTGTACTAATTAGTTTTTGCATACCAGAAAAAATTGTTCAGTGAGCTGTCGGTACACGTTATAGCTGTTTAAAAAATGACGAAGAAATTGCATTAACACAATATGTACCCTGTAGTAACCGGGTTTTCAGGTTTGTCGCACACCATGTTTTTCAGCGCGTTGAGCCTGAATTCTTCCGGTGACCACTTAGAGGTGATGTCTTGCGATAATGTTTATTTTTGATCCTGGTATGTTGAGATTCATACTCCGCTTTAACCTACTGAAATCGCATCGACCAATATGAGGCTATAACTTTAGGTTAATGTTTTATTACAAGGCATCGGTCTTTAAGATGCGTGTTAGCATTTTTATAAACATTGCCATGTGTGGTTTTGGGAGGATCATTGGTGGGGTGGGTCGTTATGGCTGATATGGTTGTACCTAGCCGCGCTTAATCTATTGCCTCTCATTATGCCTTGCCAGCCACAAGGTTCAATGTGTTTCACCAGCCGTTAACTTGCGGGGTTCATGTTGAAGAAGTCTTGCAATAGAACGCTGTCATTTGTTGTTTTATAGTATTTACACAGGCTCTTACCCACACTTATATTTGAACTTCAAGTGCTTTGATATTGTGTGTTCATTTCCAAGAGTAGGTCGCAATGAGAACAAAAAAAAATCTGCTGATTGTTTTGTCCATATTAGTGGGTATATTGTTGGTATCGATATTTATGAAGCGTGAAGAAGATGTGAACGACATTATTGCAAATGTTGACGATAATCTTATTTTAAAAAATGATCGACCTGAACGCCGCGATATTGATAATAAATTGCAGTTAAATAATAGTTTTCACGTCATAAAAAAACCAAATCATCAGCCAGAAAATGATATTCACGAGCCGTATGAAACGGAATCGCTCGTCAGCTGGGTTGGTCAGGTTGATGCTCTGGTTTTCGACCAGGAGCTGGACGCAAGCTCAAAAATAGAAAAAGTTTTTAACTGGTTAAACGATAGCAATACTCCAAATGAAATTCGGGTAAAGCTTTATAGGGCATTGGTTCAGTTAAAGCCGAAAGATCATATAGAAGAAATATTTTCATTGATTGATAAAGAAAATAATATTGATATTAAGCTAGCAGGAATGGAAGCATTGGCTCTAACAGGAAAGCAGTTGATTGTATTAGGGCATGCGGAGGGTTCGTTAATTCTTGATTTGTTGAAAGGCTTAGAACAGCAAACGGAAGAGCCAATAGCCAGAAAAAAACTGAACAATCTTGTTGCTTACATGGAAGGGGTATTAACGGGCAATACAAATGAATTGATTAACATCGAATATTTAACAGGAAGGAATGCCTATGTCTGGGATTTGAGCGCGAAACTGGAAAATAAAGAAAATCTCAAATATGGACTTACCGGGTTGCTCAATGATGTGTCAGCATTGGTTGATCAGGATAAAGAGCTATTAAATGAAGAATACAAAAAACTTAATTTTGCATATTTGGATTATTTTTCCAATGGTTTTAGCGGAGAGGCACCTAATCATCAGGATATGGATTATTTTTTTGAAAAAATAAAACCGCAAAATGTCGGAATGCTGACTGAAGATGCCGTATCTCGATATCGAATATGGTTTACCGCTTACTCTTATTCCAGTGAGCGTGACTCAAATGATTATAATAATTTCATTATTAATGAGTTAAAGGAAACTAATTCCCCAGTTGCAGTATTAGTGCTTATTGAGAATGGGTTAAAAATCGTTGATCAATTAGACCCGGTTACCAGAGAAAAATTAGTGAGCCTATTAGAAGAAAATAGTTTGGCTGTGCAAGGGACGCTGAGTGGCGAAGTAGATGATGCCTTGAGCTTTTTAGTGCAGTGAATGTCAGAGCTAACCGAGGAGCCCGGAATTGTTGTGCGTGTACCAGGTGACCAAAAGGGTAGCGTTCAAACCATGATCGAGACATTATTTTTTTGGCGGAAATCCGGGTGGCCAGGAAAAGTGTTTGCGTGTGTATTGACAAGCCGCCGGGGAATGCCGCCAAGCATAGGGCCAATCAAATTACCGAGTAAATCATCGCATAATCGCTCGCCAGCTATTATGTGCCTACAGTAGTGAATGTTAATGTCATGAGCATGGAGCATGGAGCATGGAGCATGGAGCATGGAGCATGGAGCATGGAGCATGGAGCATGGAGCATGGAGCATGGAGCATGGAGGGCAAGAGAGGCGTCTCTGTGCTCAAATGCATCCCTATTAGCGATACGATTACGCAGCCCGCACATCATGGTGATGATGGTTGTCAACATGATGCCGGGCAGCGAAGCCCCCATCTATTGGTGCGAAAATGGGAATGCTATTTTGTATACCGCAGTTAAAAACTGATTACTTCATGCGCTTGATTACAATCCGTGCTGCCGGGTTGCGCCAGTCATAAACGGCACTTCTCAGGTCACCTACACCCTGTATGCCAGCGTGAATGTGTACATAGCCTTCACCGCCTGCATTGGGTGAGCCTCCTTCTCCGCCACAAACAGGGCCGGGAATATTGGCGCACAACTCATCGTTAGGCTCGCTACCGGCATCGTAGGCGGGTGACATAATGGTTTTTTGTCTGTTTCTTTTTTTCGGGCCTCTCACACTGTTAACGGCAATAAACGCATCATTGGTAGGGATCATCATAGATGTTACGGTAACATGTCTGAAATGTCGTGCCATTTTGACTATGATGGTTGTGCTGGCACCGGGAGCCAACAGTTCACCATTGCTGGCAATGTCATAGGCCTTTCCAGAATTCATCAACCGGGTTGATATTGGTTCAATATCACCGCCTTCGGCAAGAGTGGCCAGCTCGGGGCTGGCAGTTTCACCGAGCTGAAAAACTTGTACGCCTTTTTTATGTGTGGCGACCATAATGGGGGTGAGTGTCGTTCCACGAGTTAGGTTGGTGATGGTGACGGCGTATGTGCCTGTTTTATCGCTTGCTTGTACCGCAACAGCTGACAGGCCAATGAATGTTATACCGATGGCCAGCAAAAAATATGTTGCACGCTTCATCATATTTACTCCTTTCTAGTTCGATTATCTTTGTTTTTCAGGTCACCCCAGGATTCGCAGTTGAGCATTTCACAACCATAAAACATAACGGTTATAAAAATGTTAATACGTTTTCTAAGTGATTCACTACGGAATCCAGGATGCTGTGTCTTGAATCGGCTGTCGTTCAGTTTGCCGATGGGGGCAGCATGGCGGAGAGACTTCACGCACAGTTCACGCAGATATCACATTTTATTCACGAAGATGGTTAATAGTTGCGCAATTATAAGTTTGAAATTTATGCTACTTGTCGAGTCAAAAAACGAGGAGATGTATGAAATATTTTAAATTTTTCTGGTTAATTGTGAATATTATGTAAGACTGAGTTTATGAAAATTATTAAAGGGAAAATAATATGAAAAAAAATCTATTTTCTATTTTGTTTTTTTGTGTCAGCACGTTTTATTCAGTTAATATTCTTGCTATGCCATTAGGTAACATTCATGTTGTATATTGGGAAAATAATTATGGTCAGTACACATATTTTATGTTGATTGAAAATGCTGGCCCCATAGCACCGACAGTGACAACTCCCAGTAGTCATACCATCACTAATTGGCAAACGTTTCCACCTATCCAGGTTTCGGCAGGTGATAAATCACTCGATGATGATGAGAATATTGTTATGTTTGGCCTGGATACGGGGCGCGATGATATTGTTATCAGTAATGTGGCCACGCTGAGTACGCAGTCCCAGTTTTATGGGAATGAAGAACCTGGATTTGATGATAGCGACGGTGATGGAGTCCGCAATCAAACGATTGCATGGCATCTGCCGTTCAATAATTCATGGAGTTTGAATGATACAGTAAAGCCCGGTGGCTGGATTGCGGTTATGTTTACATTGAGTGAAGAAGTGGCAAACTTTACTAGTTGGGTGGGCGGAAGTGATGATGCTTTCATATGGAATACCCAAAGCATTATGCTGGAAGATGAATTTGGAATATACGATGTGGATAACGGCCTCTATCTTGCTTCAATTTTGACAAGAAAAATTCAAGCAATAAAATATTAACATTGAAATATGTTTGACAGTTTGAGTGTAAATTAAGTGTTCACAGGGGAGTGTACAAGGAAAATAGTGTGATGAGATGCAGTGGCTGAAGCAGTTTGATGCTTTATTCCAATAAAAAATGGATTTAATTATTACATAATAAAGAAAGGAGTCATTTTGTGATATTGAGCGTCAGAGTTGTTTTTTCAGCATTTGTTTTATTGGTTATTAATCTTTCCATTGGAAATAATATAGGGTATGCAAATGAATGGCAGGCAGATCATTATGATAAAAATGCAATAAACTGGTCTGTAACCAATATATCGTTCTTAAAAGGCAGAGGTTACCTGCTTGGGGAGAAAAAAAGAACCATTGCAACATTTGATCATAGCAGTGGTGGAAAAATAGGCAGTCATTATTTTTTCTTTGATGTTATTAACCCGGATAGTGATTTTATTTCTATCTATGGTGAATGGCATCCCGCATTTAGTCTCTCCAATTTGTTCAATCAAACGGATGCTATCTGGAAGATTGATGACATTCTTCTGGTGGGTGAATATGATTATGGGTCAAGCCCAATGTCGAGTTTCCGCCGTTATTATTATGGCATCGGCGTCAGAATGGATTTTGAAAGTGCTGATTATTTCAATATCAATTTTTTGTATGGCGGCGATCCATCAGTGCCGGGGGATACCGAGCAAATCTCTGTTTCCTGGGGATTTCCATTTAAATTATTTCGCGTACACGGCATTTTTAGTGGCTATGTAGATTACATCGGCTCGGAATCTTATTTTGTTGCAAATATACAGACACAGCCACAATTATTGGTGGATATAGGCCGTGTGATGGATTTTAAAAATAAAGTCTATTTTGGGATTGAATACCAATATTGGCACAATAAATTTGGACTGAAGGGCATTACTGAAAAAGTACCTCAGCTTATATTGAGTTTAAATTTGTGAGTTGACGGTGTATTAACGGGTGGGCAAGGCAAAGCTGAAAGTCGTGCCTTGATTAACTATGCTGGCGGCCTGGATGGTGCCTCCATGTAAATCGATAATGCGTTTAGCAATGGACAGCCCCAGTCCGGCATTGGTATCACTGGCAGTGCGATTTTTTTCCAGGCGGTAAAATCGGTCAAAAATATGGTCAATTTCATCTTCGGGAATACCTTGCCCGGTATCGGCAACCTTGACCATGATGTTGTCACTTGCGGTAGAGAGTGACAGAGTGATACGCCCACCGGCAGGTGTATAGCGCAGCGCATTTTCAATCAAGTTGTCCAGTACCCGTTGAATCAGACCGATATCACCGTAGGCAAAGGGCAGGTTATTCACAAAGTTTGTCTGAATACTGATATTGCGTTTTTCCGCTTCCAATTTGAATTTGTGCATGAGGTCATGTGCCAGTTCGGTCAATGAGAAAGGCTCAATGTTCAGCATCGTTTCACTGGAATCTAGTTTTGCGAGCTCGAATAATTCCTCAATCAGTTGCCGAAGTCGCGTACTTTGTGCTGTAGCAACTTGTAGATATTGGCGTCTTTCTTGTGCTGGCAACGTATCATCTTTTAATAATAACGTTTCGAGGTACCCATGCAGAGAGGTCAAGGGGGTGCGTAAATCATGCGAAACATTGGCCACCATTTCACGGCGCTTGGCATCATTTTGTGCCAATTCTTTCAGTTGCTGGTCAATACGATCAGCCATCAGGTTGAAATGAATGCCGAGCTGGTCAATTTCATCGGTAGGTGTTGCCGATATGGGGTAACGTTCGTTTGTATGGTTTACGTGCGCATGTTTTGTTGCTGTGCCGTAAGTGGACATAATGCGTGTCAATCTGCGCAGGCGTCGTGTTAACAGTGCAAATGCGGTCAGCCCTGCTGCCAGTGCCAGCAACAGACTGGCTCCCAGTCCTGTGGTGGTAAAACGCAAAATATAACTGCCTTTCACTCTGTCGGTAATACTGTCAAAGGTCTCGCTTTCGAGAATGACATACAGATAACCCGCAGGTTTATTGACGGTGTCACCGGGGATGATCGCTGCTGAAAAGACTTTTTGCCGTGCATGTTGATCATCGATTGAACGTGGATCATCACCGGTTAGGGGGTATTTTTCTTCGCCGGAAAGAAATTTTTTGATAGGGTCAAGTGAAACTTGTTGACGTTTAACATGACCTTTGGGCGCAGAATAGGCCAGAATTTTTCCACTGGCATTTAACAGATACAGTTCGATACTGGGGTTGACGACCATTAACCAGTGAAAAAGTGATTTTAAGGCCTTCTGGTTGACCTGTTGCTCAGTGAGCAAGGCTTCTTCCGCCACAATATGTTTTGCCAGAGCCGTATTGAGCTTTTGGGTTAACTCCTGTTGGTACATTTCTGATGAATACAGCACCATACTGTAAACCACATAACCGATGAGCAGCACCAGCGTAAATAGAACAGCAGCAATGCGACTGTAAAGGGTATGAAACATGATGTGTTATACGCCTGAAAGTTTATCGGAAAATTTATAACCCACACCCCAGGCGGTGAGGATGTAGAGAGGGGATGAAGGATTCTGTTCAATCTTGGCGCGCAACCGGTTGATGTGCGAGTTGACGGTGTGTTCATAACCGTCATGACCATAACCCCAAACACTGTCGAGCAATTGACTGCGGGTAAAAACCTGACCGGGGTGAGTGGCAAAATGCCAGAGCAGATCAAATTCGCGCGCGGTGAGATCAACCTCGTTACCCGCGATGCTGACCCGCCGTTTGGCTTGCTCAAGAAAAAGGTCACCGGCCTGCAAATCACCGCTGGCGTTGGCGGGCGTGGTGTGTGTATCGACCCGGCGTAAAATAGCCTTGGCCCGGGCTACCAGTTCACGCACACTGAAAGGTTTGGGTAGGTAGTCATCGGCCCCCATTTCCAGGCCGATGACGCGATCCAGTTCTGCCCCCTTGGCGGTTAGCATTAAAATGGGCGTGTCGTTGTCAGTGCCGCGTAATCGGCGACAAATTTCCAGGCCGTCGATGCCGGGTAGCATGAGATCGAGAATAATCAGGTCAAAGCGGTTTTTTTGTGCCAGTGAAAGACCCGTGTTGCCATCGCGGGCAATTTGCACCTCGGCCCCCAAGTCTTGCAAGTGCATGGAGACTAGATTGGCGATATCGTGGTTATCTTCGACGACGAGAAACTGTTTCATGGGAAGTGGCCTGCAAAGTTCTGTTTTGACGAGTGTAGTCTAGTCGTAAGTTGTCACAAAACCATCACGTCTGGTGGGGAAGCCATTGGGCTAGGTAATTTTTACCAGACCGTTGTCACTTTACATATGCAGAAAGGATCTTCAGGTGGGCGGTATACGTCGTCGCCCCAGCCCCTGTTCAACGGCAATAACGGCAGCTTCCACTCGTGAGCTGACTTCCAGTTTTCGTAATATGGCCTTTACGTGTAATTTTACCGTGCCGTCGGTAATGCCCAGTTCGCGGGCGATGACTTTGTTGCTTTGCCCAAAAGCAAGGTGTTCAATAATTTCCCGTTCGCGTGGTGTGAGTGAAGACAGAGGTGTTTTCTTTTCCGGCAGTGCAGATTTCCCCTGTAAGGCGCGGGCCAGGGTACCGGAAAGTTGTGGTGCCACAACGGTTTCCCCTTTGACAATATTGTGCAGTGCGGCCACCAGGTCTTCCGGATCCATGTCTTTTAACAAGTAACCTTGAGCACCGCTGCGCAGGGACTCTATCAGGTCGCGTTCGTCGGTGCTGGTGGTGAGCATGCTGATGGGGGTGGTGACACCGGCATCGCGTAATTTTTTCAGCACGTCCAGACCATTCATGTCGGGCATGCGCATGTCTAATAGAATCACATCCGGTTTGGCATCGTGTGCCATGTCTAAGCCTTCCTGACCTGTGCTGGCAGCAGCGATCACGTCAATACCGCTACGTTCCAGCAGGTTCTTTAATCCCAGACGGAATAGGGTGTGGTCATCAATGAGCTGGACTTTCATATACTAACAATTCTAGCGGAATTCAATGCATGCCGTCATATTCATTTACCTGATTACCCACAATTCACAGCCACGTTGGACAAATTAAAGACCCATATGCTCAATTTGTTACATGCAAGAACTAAACTCACCTTACTTTACCTTACCAGGATATTGACGTAGTGAAGAAAACTGACCCCATCGGGTGACACTATTTCATGTAGATACTCATGTTTACAGGGATAGCCGCCGGTTACGAGGCTACC
>Ga0256839_1000402_pt1 | contig 55955 bp, 45 predicted proteins | sample 354166metaG_FD_185968 | JGI IMG/M metagenome (GOLD analysis project Ga0256839, IMG submission 185968) | Hydrothermal vent microbial communities from Mid Atlantic Ridge, Atlantic Ocean - 354-166 | ecosystem: Environmental > Aquatic > Marine > Hydrothermal vents | place: Atlantic Ocean: Mid...
GTTCAGCTTTATCATGCCTTTCGGCAAAAGGGTTGATTTTAATAGTGTCTTTTTATTTTGTGAAACTACCTTTCGGCAAATGGGCTTTGGCTGGTTTTAAACTACGATGTTGACCATTCGGCCGGGCACGACGATGATTTTTTTGACCTCTTTACCTTCAATCCACTTTTGGATGGTTTCCAGCTTCAGAGCTTCTTCTTCTATAGTCTGTCGGTTTGCATCTGCGGGAAATTCTGCTTGGGCGCGCCGTTTGCCGTTGATGCTGATGGGGTAGATGATGCTGTCTTCTTTTAGGTAGCTTTCATCTGCAGCAGGGAATGTGCTTAGATGCACGCTGGATTCGTGGTCGAGACGATGCCACAATTCTTCGGCTATGTGGGGAGCAAAAGGAGCCAGAGCAATGACCAAAGGCTCCAAAACTGCTCGCTTGCGGGTTTTCAGGCTGCGCAGTTCGTTGGTGGTGCTCATGAAAGTACTGACGCAGGTGTTGAAAGAGAAGCGTTCGATGTCTTCCGAAACTTTTTTCAGGCAGCCGTGCAGAATCTTGAGTTCTTTTTTATTGGCTTCTTCCTCGGTAATGTTCCAATTCCCTTTTTCGTCGAAGAACAGTTGCCAGAAACGACGCAGGAATTTGAAGACCCCGTCTATTCCTTTGGTGGACCAAGGCTTGGATTGCTCTACGGGCCCGAGGAACATCTCGTACATGCGGAAGCAGTCGGCTCCATAGCGTTCAATGACGTCATCCGGGTTGACCACATTGTGGTAGCGCTTAGACATTTTGCCCGTTTCCGAGTGGGTGAAGAGGTGGCTGTCCGAGGCTCCGTTTTTTGGCGTAAATTCTCCTTTGTGGTAAATACCGTTGGCGCATTCGAAGATGGCGTCTTTAAATTCAGGCCTCCAGTTGATGAATTTTTCTATGCTTTGGGTGTCCAGGTAAGAATCTTCCGAGCCGTAGTCTTTAACAAACTGTATGGGTATGGGGATGAGTGCAAACTCTTTGTCGCTTTCTTGTTCGGCCAGGCGTGCACAGACGAAACGGCTTAACCCGTTCACCTTGTCTTTTTGCAAATAGGCAAATTCGATGACCCCCTGAATCATCCCCTGGTTGATGAGTTTTTTAAAAGGCTCTTTGGTGGGCACATAGCCCAGGTCGTGCAGGAATTTATGCCAGAAGCGGGAGTACATCAGGTGTCCGGTGGCGTGTTCGGTACCGCCTACGTAGAGGTCCACCTCGCGCCAATAGTTTAGAGCCTGCTCAGAGGCAAAAGCCTGTTCGTTGTGGGGGTCCATGTAGCGGAGGAAATACCAGGAAGAGCCGGCATAGCCCGGCATGGTATCTGTTTCGCGTTGGTAGCCGTTGGGCAAATTTACCCAATCGGTGAGGCGGGCCAAGGGTGAACGGCCGTCAGCTGTGGGGCGGAAGTCGTCCAGTGGTGGTAGCTCAAGGGGTAATTCGCTTTCGTCCAGAGGATGGGCTATTCCTTCCGAATCGTAAACGATGGGAAAGGGTTCTCCCCAGTAGCGCTGGCGGCTAAAGATGGCATCGCGCAGTTTGTAATTGATTTGCCTTTGGCCTATGCCGCGCTTTTCTATTTCTTGGATGATGCGCTGTATAGCCTCTTTGACCTCCAGCCCGTTGAGCAAGTCGGATTGTATCATTTTTCCGACTTTATCTCCGCGTTGAGCTTCCGGATGTTCCGATTTGTCCACCACTTCGATGATGGGCAATTGGAAGTGTTGGGCAAAGCGGTAGTCTCTTTCGTCCTCACCGGGCACTGCCATGATGGCTCCCGTGCCGTAGTCGGTTAAGACGTATTCACTAATCCAGACGGGTATCTTTGCGCGGGGGTCATCGGGAGGCAGCAGAGGGTTGAGGGCATAAGCTCCTGTAAACACTCCTGTGATGTTTTTTTCTGCCTGGCGCTCGCGTTCGGAGCGTGCACTTACGTAGTTGAGGTATTTTTCGACTTCCGGTTTTTGACTTTTGTCGGTGATTTTTTGGACTAAGGGGTGTTCGGGAGCCAGCACCATAAAAGTGGCACCAAAGATGGTGTCGGGTCGGGTGGTGAAGATTTCGATTTTTTCCTCGCTGTTTTGTAGGGGAAAAAACAGGCGTGCACCTTCGCTGCGGCCTATCCAATTGGACTGCATTTTTTTCATGGCATCGGACCAATCGAGTTCTTGCAAATCGTTGAGCAGGCGTTCGGCATACGCGGTGATGCGTAGCAACCACTGCACCATGGGCTTGCGCACTACGGGATGTCCGCCGCGTTCGGAAACTCCGTCTTTGACTTCGTCGTTGGAGAGCACGGTGCCCAGGGCTTCGCACCAATTCACGTAAGTAACCTGTCGATAAGCCAGGCGGTAGTTCATCAGGGTTTTTTCCTTTTCTGCGTAACTCATGTTTTTCCACTCTTCAGCGGTAAAAGTTTTTCTTTGGTTGGAGCTGGCCGAAATGTTGGTGTTGCCCTGTTTTTCAAACTGCTCAATCAGCTCACTAATGGGGCGGGCTTTTTCTTCTTTGGTGTCGTAGTAATGCTTAAAGAGCTGGAGGAATATCCACTGAGTCCATTTGTAGTATTTGGGGTCGGAAGTAATGACTTCCCGGCTCCAGTCAAAAGAGAGGCCGATGTTGTTGAGCTGTTCTCTATAGCGTTTGATGTTGCGTTCGGTAGAGATGGCCGGATGTACTCCTGTTTGCAGGGCGTATTGTTCGGCAGGCAGGCCAAAGGCGTCGTAGCCCATGGGATGCAGCACGTTGAAGCCCTTGAGGCGTTTGTAGCGAGCGTAGATGTCGGAGGCGATGTAGCCCAAGGGATGCCCTACGTGCAGGCCTGCCCCCGAAGGATAGGGGAACATGTCGAGCACGTAGTATTTGGGCTTGTCGCTTTGATTAGAGACTCGGTAAATGGAGTTCTCTTCCCAGTATTTTTTCCACTTGTTTTCTATTTCGCGAGGCTGATAGTCCATAGTCGGCCTGATTGTAAAACAGAAGGGGGCAGACCCAAATGAAGTGGTTTGAGTCGGCCCCTCTGCTCTTTGAGTTTGAGGTTCGTCTTAATTGTAAAGCGGCATGGCCGGCATCAGCAGCCGGCATTTCACCTTCTTATTGTTCACAAACGGATGATGCATTCCCCTTTGGGCCAAGTGCAAGAGGTTTATTCCAGGTGCATAAACTCTTTCTTGGCGAGGAGTTCTTCTTCTGATTCCTGGTGTTCTTCATCCGGTACGCAGCAATCAACGGGGCAGACGGCAGCGCATTGCGGTTCATCGTGGAAGCCTTTGCACTCGGTACATTTTTCCCACACGATGTAGTAAAACTCTTCGGAAATGGGTTCGTGCTTTTCTTCGGCATCCACTTCACTGTCCCATGGCAGTTTGATCATGCCTTTGAGGGAAGTGCCGTCGGCGTATGCCCATTCATCGCCCGGTTCGTAAATGGCGTTGTTGGGGCATTCGGAAATGCAAGCGTCGCAGTTGATGCAATCTTCAGTGATTTTGATAGCCATGAGGTCGTAGCTTTTGATGGTTTGTAATTTCGGCTTTCGCCAAATGCTTTGTAGGGTAACCTTGGATGCTCGTTTTTGCTTTTTGCAAAAAAGCCCGGCAGCTCTTCAGACTGCAACTCGGCCCTTCAGGGCTTGCCGTTTTGAGTTGCTCCAAATACAAGAACCCTTTTAGGTGGCTCTCAAACTGCAAGATTAGGGCTTTTTTGCGAAAGCGAGGGAAAAAAATGCAAAAAAATGCATCCGGTAGAGCATGTCATTTTTCGTTATCTTTGCAGAAAACGTGCAATCCCTAACCGAAATTTCCTCATGAAGACAGCCTGCCTTTTCCTTTTCCTTTCTCTTTGCCTTTCGGCAAATGTAGCTAAGGCTCAACATTACGTTACCCGCAAAACGGCAAGTAAAAAGCAACTCAAGTTGTACGAGCAGGCTAAGGAGTACGCCGGGCAGAAGGAGTTTGTTAAGGCCCTGGAAGTACTGGACAAGCTGACTGAAGCCAAACCGGTTTTTGCCGATGCCTGGATGTTGAAGGGGGATGTGTATTACGACGGTTTAAATTTGGCGAAAGCCGAAGAAACTTACGAGTACATCCTCCGCATAGCTCCGGGGTATAGGGTGATTACCTGGTACAAATTGGCCCTTTGTGAATGGCGTCAGAGAAAGGAAGAAGAGGCCATAGCCCACATGGAAATGTATCTGAAAACGGGTAAGGGCGGTGAGGAACAGCGCAAGCGGGTCGCCAAAGAACTGGAGCAACTGCGTTTCAGCTTGGAAGCTCGCAAACACCCGGTGCCTTTCTTGCCCGAAAAAATGGGGCCACAAATCAATACCGAGCGGGCGGAATACTCGCCCGTCTTGACGGCCGATGGAGAACAACTGTTGTTTGTCAGGGTGAATGAGCAGAGCGGGGAAGATTTTTACCTTTCCAGAAAGGTGAAAGACGAATGGCAGGAAGCCGACCCCATTGCCGAGTTGAACACCCGCCTCAACGAAGGGGCGCCCACCTTCTCTGCCGATGGCAAGCAAATCATTTTTACGCTTTGTAATGACCGCAATGGCTTTGGTAGCTGCGACCTTTATTTTTCTCGGCGAACTTTGACCGGAGGTTGGACGAACCCACAAAATCTGGGGCCTCCAATTAACACAGCAGCCTGGGAATCTTTACCTTCGCTATCTGCTGATGGGAAAAAACTGTTTTTTTCCTCTTCCCGAGAAGGTGGCCAGGGGGGTAAAGATCTTTGGATGAGCCGGCGTTTGCGCAATGGCAAGTGGAGCAAACCCAAAAACCTGGGGGAGGTGATCAATACCGCAGGTGATGAGATGGCGCCCTTTATTCATGCCGATGGAAAGACCCTTTACTTCATGTCGTCGGGGCATCCCGGCATGGGTGGTTTTGATTTGTTCATGAGCCGGCAGCAGGAAGACGGAAGTTGGAGTGAACCTGTCAATTTGGGTTATCCCATCAACGACATGAGCAGTGAAGGTGCCCTATATGTGGCACCCAACGGTTATCGCGCTTTTTACGCCAGCGATAGAGAGGGCCCTCTGGAAGGTCTTTCTGCTTTTGTGGTCGAAAAAAGCACGAAGCCAACGGATATTTATGCCTTTGATTTGCCGGAGGCCGTGAGGGCGGAGCCTTGTACTTACGCCAAGATTCGCGTTTACGACCGCAGCACAGGCAAGCCGTTGCGGGCTATTGTGCGCATTAGGGATTTGAAAAACGAGGGGCGCTACATTTGGAGACAACAGGCGGCAGAAGACGGTGGGATGCTTTGCTTATTGCCTTTGGGCTCCGATTATGCCCTGGAAATCACGCAAAGTGGCTATTTGTTTTACTCGGACCATTTTGCTTTAGCAGAGATACATCGTGCAGAAGAGCCTTTTTTGCTGTCTGTCGGCTTGATTCCCGTACCTAAAGACGAATCGTTGGCACAGGCGATGCAAGAACCGGTGATTTTGCGCAATGTGTTTTTCGACAGCGGTTCTGCGGAGCTTCGCCCGGAGTCTCGATACGAGTTGGACCGCCTGGCTCATTTGCTGAAGGAAAATTACCAATTGAAAATTGAAATTCGTGGGCATACCGATGAAGTGGGTACTGTGGAGGATAACCTGGTGCTGTCACGCAGGCGAGCGGAAACCGTGCGGCGTTATTTGATAGATAAGGGTATAGCGGAGCAGCGTCTTACCGCCCGAGGTTTTGGCGAAAGCCGTCCCATAGCGTCCAATGAGAATCCGGAAGGACGTCAGCAGAACAGGCGGACGGAGTTCGTCGTTACGGGTGTGGTGTATTGATGGTCCATTGCCGCATTTTCTCTTTACCTTTGCCGCATGAGTGGTGCTACCTATAAAATTACGCTTCCTCAGTTTGAAGGGCCTTTCGACTTGCTGCTTTTTTTCATTGAGCGAGACGAGCTGGATATTTATGACATTCCCATTGCGAAAATTACGGATGACTTTTTGGACTACATCCGGCAGATGGAGGCTTTGAACATCGACATGGCCAGCGAATTTATTTTGGTGGCGGCTACTTTGTGTCGCATCAAAGCCCGTTTGTTGATTCCGCGTAAAGAAGTGGATGAGGAGGGCAACGAAATAGATCCGCGGGATGAGTTGGTTGCGCGTTTGTTGGAGTACAAGCGTTTGAAGAGCGTTTTGGAGGATTTGCGCAAATTGGAAGAGGAGCGCAGTTTGCGGGAGAAACGGGGCAATACGGCAAAGGAATTGCGGAAAATTGCTGAGAAAGCTTTGGTGGATGCCGAGTTGGAATCCATCACCTTGTTCAAATTGATGCGTGCCTTTGAGCGGGTCATGCAGCGTTATGAAGATGCCCGATCGGTCAAGATGGTACACACGGTGTATCGCTATGATTACACGATTGAGGATCAGGCCAGTTACATTGTAGAGAAATTGAGGCCCGGACACCGCAGCGATTTTGACGAAATTTTTGGTGGCTTGGAAAACCGCATTCACGCAGTGGTTACCTTTTTGGCGCTGTTGGAGTTGTTGAACAATCGAAAAGTGCGGATCATTCAAGGCTTAGGGTACAACAATTTTTGGTTGGAGCTGCCAGCCGAAGGGGAAGAGGAAGAATAGAAGCCCGTTTTCAGATCAAATCTTTGAGGCGAAAAACGACGCGTAGGCTTTGCCCTTTGCGCAAGATGCGCAGGCGTATTTTTTTTCCGCTGCGCTTTTGAAAGAGAGTCTGCAGGCCGCTGAGCGACCAGAGACTTGCAGGGCGCCCGTTGGCCCATTGAATGAGATCGCCTGGCCGGATGCCGGCCAGATCGGCAGGAGAATTGGGCACTACGGCTTTGACCAGAAAGCGGGTGAGTTGTTGGCCACCTGCCATGATGATCAGACCGCTTCGGTCGTATTTGAAAGGCCGGTGGAAATTTCGGTTGGGACGTAGATAGAGCTTTTTGTGGGGATAGTCGATGATGAGGTCGAAGCGCCGCAAAAGTTGGTTTCCCAGAATGCCATCGCGTTGGTTAAGATAGGAGGTGTCTGTGTTTTCCGAGAGAAATTGGTAGTTGACCAGGGGTTGAGGTATGGTGTAAGGCCCGATGGTTATTTGGCGTAAGCGACCGGTGTATCCTTCCAGATAGCCCCCCAAGCCCTGTCCAATATTGGCAGGCACCCAGGTAGATGGCGGGCTGAAGCTGCTGTCTCTTTGGTAGTGGAGCAGGAGAGGTAAACCTGCTCCGGTATCGAGTAAGAGATGTTTTTTTACGGTCTGATTGTCGGAGGTTTGGAGAGAAAGGTCGAGATAGGGTTTGCGTCGCGATACGCGCAGGTCCAATGCCGCATAGTTTTTAGGAGGCTTGAAATGTTCGGGTCGTATGAGTGTCAGGGTTCGGCTGCGGTAATCGATTTTGATGAGGTAGCGGTCGAATACGGCAGCGCCGAGTATGCCTTGCACTTCTATGCCGCTGGCTTCTTCGAAGCGGAAGTAATCTTCTTCGAGCACCAGCATGGAATAGTTGTCTATGTGTAAGTTACTGATTTGGAGGTGAATGTTGCGAATGACCAAGGCGTAAAGGTCGCTTCGCATGTCGGAGCCGATGATGGGCAGGCGTTTGTAGTAAGGGATGTTGAGGATATCCGTGATTTCTCTTTTCAGCAGGATGGTTTGCTCGGAGCCGGTGTCGAAGATGAAGCGCAGAGGTAAGGCGCCATTGAAAACCAAGCGCAGGATGATGAGGTCGTTTTCGTATTCGAAGGGGATGCTAATGCGCTCGAAATTTTCGCGTTGGGCATCTCCCGGAATGTAAGGCACTTGGGCTTTTGCTGCCAGAATGAGCAGAAAGTGAAGCGTGTAGAAAATGACTTTCCGAATTCTTTGCATGTCTGCAAGATACGCAATTCGAGATACAGATGAAGGATTTGGCCAAATAAAACGGCAGAGGCGCAGCACCTTGCGCCTCTGCCGATAGCCCGGAAAAGAAGTTCTGCTTTACAGCTCTTTTTTACACAGGTAAAAGTCTATGCGCTCGCAGGAAGTGTCTTGGAGGCGTTGCTCCATCTCCTCTACGGTTTTGGGCGGGGGTACGATGACTTTTTCGCCTTCTGTCCAGTTGAGCGGCATAGCCACTTTGTACTTATCGGAAGTTTGCAAAGCCTTGAGTACGCGCAAGATTTCTTCCATGTTGCGTCCAACATTCAGCGGGTAGTACATAATGAGGCGGATTTTCTTTTCCGGATCGATGAAAAAGACGGCGCGTACGGCAGCTGTTTCGCTTTCGTTGGGTTGGAGCATGCCGTAGAGCTTAGCCACCTTCATGTCCAAATCGGCTATGATGGGGAAGTTGAACTCTACGCCTGTTTTTTCACGCACGTTGTTTACCCAGGCCAGATGAGAGTGGATGCTGTCTATGCTGAGGCCGATCAGTTCGGTGTTCAACTCGTCAAATTTGGCCTTGTTTTGAGCAAAACCACTCAGTTCGGTGGTACAAACCGGAGTGAAATCGGCCGGGTGAGAAAAGAGAATAACCCATTTGCCTTTGGCAAAGTCGGAAAACTTGATGGGACCGAAGGTGGTGTTGGCTTCGAAGTCCGGCGCCATATCCCCTATACGGGGCATGGGGTTGAAAGTTTGCTCTTGTGTTTCCATGATGATGTCGTTTTTGGTTTTACATGTAAAAATAATAAAGCTTCCGGCCGGCATCAGCAGCGGCCTAATCTCGTTTACACAGGTACAGCAATTGGGGTTGATTCTCTCAAGCTCTCGGTTGCGTTTTGGTTGTGTGAAGTGCTGAGAGCCATATCTTAAACAACTGATTTTTACAGAGGTTGAGATAGGCGCTCTCTATGTGCTATAGAGCTTGCATATACTCATGAGGCAGTGCTTGTAGCTTGCCGTTTTATATCCGTCACGAAATATACCCAAACCGAAATGGTCTGGGATATTTGCGACTTGCAAACGGGCAAAAGGTAGAGCGTTTGGGAGGCGTCAGCCTCCCAAACCACTTCGCCATGAGTATATTTTGGGCGTTGATCACTTGCCGTTGCGGTTTTTGTCTGTGGCCGTTTGAATTCGTGCCGAGTCGAAGGGGCAAATCCTTTTTCAGTTTTTGAGCAGTTGCACGATTTGTGTGTTTGCTCCTTGCCGAATGGATAAGATGTAGAGGCCATCGGCTTGTCCGGAAAGTTTGAGGTTTTGTTCTTCTATAGGGTTTTGGGGTTGCCAGTGGTGTTGTAAAACTACCTGCCCTAAGGTGTTGTGAATTTGGAGAAAGATGGGGGCGGAGCTTTCCGTAGCCAGTCGGAGGTACAAAGTTTCCGAAGACAGAGGGTTGGGGCCGTAGCTGAGTAAGCGCAGAGCTAATTTTTCAGGCAAGTATTGCAGGGTGCTGTAGTTGGAGCGTCCATCGAGATCGACGGCGCCAACGCGGAAGTAAGGACCGGGGATGTCTCTTGTGAGAGGGATGCGTGTTTGATAGTTTCCATTTGCCGAAAGGCTGAAAGCTTGGGTAGTGAGCGCTTGGAAGTTGCTGCCATCGGCAGAGGATTGCAATTCGTAGTGGGAGATGTTGACTTCATTGGCTACTTGCCAGGAGAAGAGCAGTTCTTGGGAGGAGTTTTGAACATTGAAGCTTATCCAGTCCAGAGGCATGGAAGCAAGCGTTTGGATTTGGAAGGTGTAGGGCGTTTTCCAATCGCTGTAGCCTACGCCTTGGTGGATGATGCGAAAGTAATAGGTGCTTCCCGGGTTGAGTTGGGCTTGGGGGATGACCAGATTTTGGATTCCCGAACCGGAGGAGAAGGAGAGGGCATAAGTGCTCTGGTTACTCATGTCGGTATAATCAGCCGGGGTGTTGATGAAGAAATCCAAGCGACCGGCCAGATTGGGATTGGGGGTGAGTTGGATGGTCAGGTCGTTGTTGAGGTTGGTGGGGAGGGTTATGGTGTACCAATCGGGGTCATCGGTATAAGGGGCTTCGGGGGCCTGGGTGGCCCGCACTTGCACCATGCCGAAGTAGAGTTTGTCGGGTTGAACGGTCCACTCAAAGCGGGGATAGTCGCCTTCGTCCATGGCTCGAGCGACCAGATTGGGGTCATCGTTGACCGAGGTGTGAAAGACATCGGTAAGCAGGGTGTCGGTGAGGCGGTGAGCAGTGCCATCGGTGGGGGCCGGTTGATTGCCGTCGTAAAGCCATTGTCGGGACAGTGCTACTACGCCGTCTCCGTTATCGCCCGTAATGTCCGAGGTGACGTAGGTGTAGCGCAGGTCGGTGGGGAGAGGGATGTCCGGATTATCGTAGGTGCCGTGCCAGATTTCCGAGAAGCCCTGGGTCGTGCCGTCGATGTTGATGCCGGTAACGTCGGGGCTGGTTTCGTCTCCATCACAATCCACGTCTTCATTCCAGAAGGGAAAGGGCAAGACGCTGAAGTCGTTTTCATCGCCACCGAAGAGATAGACTCCGGGGCAGTTGAAGAGGTTGAGAAAGCCGCAGCCGTAGGAATAGCGCAGGTCGCGGACGGCTTCGGAGGCCAGATCGGGCAGGCCGTCTTTGTTTTGGGGTGGTTGGCTGGGTTCTTTGGAAGGGGAGATGTTGCCCAAGGTGTTGCTGCCTCGGTGGGGTGTGGCCATGGTAATCAGCTTGGCTACCCGATGCCCGCCGGTTTGATTGGGATAAACCCACCAACGAGGTGTACCCGAGGGTTGTTCGGGCGTGCGGCGTTGAAGATATTCGCGGGCTTCAAGTCCTCCCATGGAGTGACTGACGAGAATGACGCGGTCTTTGTCGGGGTTAGCAGCCAGAACTTTTTCTATGCACTTACCCAGTGCGTAGCCCTGCTTGAGAATGGCCGATTCGTTGCTGTCCGAGTCAAAAGGCGAAGGAGAGTCGCAACCATGTACGATGAGCTGGGCATTGTTGGGATCTTCATTCCAAAAATTTTGAAAATTGATGGCATAGACACAACCGGCCTGAAGGTTGTTGTCCTCGTTGACAAACTGCACCAGGACGTCGTCGTCTCCTGTGCCTTCTACCTGGTCGGCTCCCCAGATGTGGGTTTCTTCCGTGGCATTGACTACGGCTTGGAAGACATCAGTCAGGTTGCCCCATACGGAAATGAAATCGGGGTCGTTGTAAATGTTTTGCCAGGAAAGCTCGCTGCCTGTCCAGCCGTGGAGGAAGATGACGGGATAGACGCAGTCTTGTGGAAAAATTGCGTGAGAGAAAAGGCAAAGGAAAAAGCTACTCGATATCCATTTTTTCATGCCAGGGAATTTAACTTAGCCAGTATTTGTCGGGTTTCTTTATACTCATGACGAAGTGGTTTGGGATGCGAGAGCATCCCAAACTCCCCAACTTTTGCTGGTTTGCAAGTTATAAATATCCCAAACCAAAATGGTTTGGGTATAGTATGGTGGCGGCCGTTTTTGGTAGATTCAAGGGTATAGCCGTTTTGATTTTCTCAAGGTATCTTGGTTGGGGGCTGTGTTCCCAATGAATTCCCAAATATAGGTGTTTTGCGTCTAAACTTTTAGGGTTTTAATTGTTGTCAGCATTTTTTGGATGAGTTTCGGCTTTGATTTGTTGTCCTTTTAGCGGGGTATATTCACTTTCTCCCCAGGTACAAGCCGACGAGGATGAGTCCCATTCCTATGAGATGCTCCCATCCAATGGGTTCTCCATCGAGGTAGCCCCATAGGAGGGCTACGAAAGGAATGATATAGCTGACACTGGAAGCAAAAAGGGCATCGCTGAGTTGTACGAGGCGATAAAAAACCAAAGAAGCCAATACCGTGCCGAACAGGGCGAGCAGAGCGATGTAGCCCAGGGCTTGCCAGGCTTGAGGGTGAGCTTGCAAAAGGGTTGTAGCATCGCTGAGAAACAACCAGGCCAGAGAAAAGGGCAAAATGAAGACAAAAGAAGCCGTACTGATGTCGAGTGAGGGAATGTGTTGTAAGTACTTTTTGGCGATGTTGGCACTAAGAGCATAACAGACGGTTGCCAGCATGACGAAGGAGGCATAGGTAGCTTGCTTGGGTATGGCCTGTATGCTTCCACCGCTTTGGCTTACCAACCAGATGGCTCCGGCCAAACCTAACAAGATACCCAAACCTCTCAAAGTAGTGATGCGCACGGAAAAGAAGAGTAAGCCGATAACCATGGTAAACAAGGGTGTCAGGGAGCTTATAATTCCCGTTAAAGAACTGTCGAGTTGAGTTTGGGCCAGGGAAAAGAGCAAAAAAGGCAAGAAGTTGCCGATGATGCCCACGGCGAGCAGGGGTTTCCAATCGACCCAAGGCATTTGGCGAAAGCTTTTGAGGAACCAAGGCAGGAAGAGCAGGCCGGTGATGCCCAGGCGCAGCGTAGCGACCTGAGCAGGAGAGAAAACTTCCAAGCCTCGTTTGATGAGAATGTACGAACTGCCCCAAACCAGGCCCAGGGACAACAACAGCAAAAAGCTCTTCGCCTCTTTGGTCAACATGTAGGAGATCTTATTTGAAAAAATTCAGTTTCAAGCTGTCTCGTAACTTCTGAAACTCGTTTTTGTTTTGCTTCCAGTATGGCCGTCTGGCACTTTTGATCAAGCTGGCTTTGACGAGCGTTTCCTTGTCGTTTTCCTCTGTCCAACCCAAGATTCGGTAGGGGAAATTGGCTTCAAAATCTATGGTTAAAGTTCGGGGCAGATGCAGGTATTCCAGCACGCACTTCGGGTTGGCTTCTCCGCTGAGGTATTTCAAACGGGCAGCGCGTGGGCTTTCCTTTTCGTGAGAGAGGCGCAGGAAAAAAGAGCCGGGGATGAAGTTGTATTCGCCTTCCGGCAAAACGTTTGGCCCCATGCGCAAAAGGTTGAAGAGGTCATCTTCTAACAAGAGGTTTTTTTCTTGTAACAACTTTTCTCGATCGCCGACGTCTCCAAAGTAGGAAAATCGCTTTTCTCTATAGCCTTTTTCTTCTCTGTTGAACTGCAGGAAGGATTGCCCGCACCAATCTTGAGTACTGAGGGTGAGCTTGAGCGCAGGTTCTTGTTTCTCGGTAGATACGGGAGTAAAAACGGAGTTCATCAGGGAATAATCGTAGATACCCGTAACAAAGCGCCAGATGGTGTTGCGCTTGAGTACGCTGATTTTGCCGTTTTCGGTTTCTTGTGCGCTTTCGATTTTGACTTGGCGGAGAGGGTCAAAGTCTTCGGTAACGAAAATCATCAAAGCCTGGCCTTGGCGTTTTTCTCCGTAGCGCTTGATTTCCAGTTGGTAGCTGTTCAGTTCGGCCTGGCCGGCATACCAGTATTGCCTGAAAGCATCGTCTTGTGTTTGCTGGATTAGTGTTGCAGGTGGTTTGGTTGTTGTGAATGGGTTGAAGGTCGAGGATTCACAGGAAGGCAGGCCCACGATGCCACTGATAAGGAGTGCAAGGCAAAGAGGTATTTTCGTTTTCATGAGCAAAGGCTTTTTGGAATTCTTTTTACCTTTGCCTTGCGGCAAAAGCAATTCGATCTGAGGGGGCATGTATCGTTCTGTAAAATTGCATCATGGTTGAAGTCAAGCTCTTTTCGGGAGAAGCATCCAGGTATTTAGCCGAAAAGATAGCCGATTTTTACGGCATCGGGTTGGGTGACTTAAACATCAGTCGTTTCTGCGACGGTGAAATTCAACCCGTCATCAACGAGTCTGTGCGTGGTGCCTATGTATTTTTCATACAATCTACTTTTAGCCCTTCGGATAACTTGATGGAGCTTTTGCTGATGATTGATGCAGCAAAGCGGGCTTCGGCAGATTACATCACGGCTGTCATTCCCTATTACGGCTATGCCCGTCAAGACCGCAAAGATAAGCCAAGAGTGCCCATTTCGGCGAAGTTGATAGCGAATCTTTTGCAAGCTGCAGGCGCCAATCGCATTATGACGATGGACTTCCACGCCGATCAGATTCAAGGCTTTTTTGACATTCCGGTGGATCACCTTCGGGGTGAAGCCATTTTTATGCCCTATTTGCAGCAGCGGGATTTATCTCAAGTTGTTTTTTCTTCACCCGATGTGGGCGGGGTGAAACGAGCCAGGGCTTACGCCAAATTCTTTCAGCGCGATTTGGTCATTTGCGACAAGCACAGAGAGCGGGCCAATGAGGTGGCGGGTATGACGGTGATCGGCGATGTGGAAGGGGCTGACGTAGTTCTGGTCGATGATTTGGTGGATACGGCAGGTACGCTTTGCAAGGCAGCAAAAGCTTTAATGGATGCCGGAGCGCGTTCGGTGCGTGCCTTGGCGACCCATCCGGTGCTTTCCGGCAAGGCCTATGAGCGCATTCAGGAATCGGTGCTGGAGGAGTTGCTGGTTACGGATACCATTCCCTTGAAAGAAAACAGACCGACGGAAAAAATTAAAGTCTTGCCCACGGCCAAACTTTTTTCCCGGGCTATTCGGAACATTCACGAGCACCGCTCGATATCGGCCTTATTTATGAATCGCTAAGGCCGTTTGTGTTGCAGACCAAAGCTGTCGGCAGGGCATTGACTTCTTGATTGAGCGAGAAGGGTTTTCTTCCGGGATGTTGTCCGGTAGATTGACAACCGAATAAGTTATGCAATCACCATCAGAAACTCAGGGTTCTTCTGCAAAGGCCCGCGATTTGGAGCATTTTTTTTCTGCCTTTCGGCAAAATATCCTCGGTGTAGATGCGCGTTTTAGCACGCCTTACGGAGAGGTGCCACTGGTGTATGCCGATTGGATTGCCAGCGGTCGATTGTACAAGCCGATTGAAGAAATCTTATGTGAGCGCTTTGGCCCCATGGTGGGCAATACGCATTCCGAATCCAGTGAGACGGGCCGCATCATGACGATGACCTATCACCTGGCTCATCGCATCATCAAAGAACATGTGGGCGCTTCGGAAGACGACATCATCATCACCGCCGATTCGGGCATGACAGGGGTGTTGGCCAAGTTTCAGCGCATTTTGGGCTTGCGGGTGCCCGAGCGCCTGCTCAAATACATGGATATTCCCCGCGAAGAACGACCTGTGGTTTTTATTACCCACATGGAACACCATTCCAACCACACTTCTTGGTTGGAAAGCATAGCCGATGTGGTGGTTTTGCCACCGGACGAGCAGCTGCTGGTTCAGCCTCAAGCTTTGGAGGAAGCGCTGGAAAAATTTGCCGAAAGGCCCATGAAGATAGGCTCTTTTTCGGCTTGTTCCAATGTTACGGGCATCATGCCGCCTTATTACGAATTGGCTGAAATCATGCACCGCCATGGAGGCTATTGTTTTGTGGACTTTGCCGCTTCTGCCCCTTATGTGGACATCAACATGCACCCCGAGCACCCCGAGCAACGCCTGGACGCCGTTTTCTTCTCTCCCCACAAGTTTTTGGGCGGGCCGGGTAGTTCCGGCGTCTTGGTTTTTAACAAGTCTCTTTACCACAACCGCATTCCGGACCATCCGGGTGGTGGCACGGTAAAATGGACCAACCCCTGGGGAGAATACAGCTATGTGGCCGATATCGAGGCGCGCGAAGATGGAGGTACTCCGGGTTTTTTGCAAGCTATTCGCACGGCTTTGGCCATTCGCTTGAAAGAAAAAATGGGGGTTGAGCGCATTCGGGCGCGGGAAGAAGAGTTGGTGAAGCGGGCTTTTGAACTGCTGGAAAACGTGCCGGGTTTGCACGTCTTGGGAGGAGAGCACAAAGAGCGCCTGGGCGTCTTTTCTTTTTACTTGGAGGGCATACACCACAATCTGGTGGTGCGCCTGCTCAACGATCGCTTTGGCATTCAAGTTAGAGGAGGCTGCTCCTGTGCCGGAACTTACGGGCACTACCTCTTAGATGTAGATTGGAAACTCTCTCACGAAATTACTCGCCGTATTGAACAAGGAGACCTGTCCTTGAAACCGGGCTGGGTACGCCTGTCTTTGCATCCGACCATGAGCAATGAAGAACTGGAATACATCGGCAGAGCTTTGATGGCCGTGAGCGAAAACATCGCTTCTTGGAAAGAAGATTATTGCTATGACCCCGCAACCAACGAGTATTATTTTTGCAATGAACGTCCCAATCCGGAAGCCTATAGTTCTTGGTTTGAGCTTTAATTGCAAGAAGTTTCGGAAGCTTTTCTCTTAAAACGCATATCTGATCCCCGAGCGCATGTTGTGAGAAAAAGCAGGTATTTCGGGGGGCGTTCTGGAATCGTAGAGCAAAGAGAGTGAATTGGTAAAGCTGACTTGTTTGTTGAATTTGACCACTAAGACGGTGTTTGACGAAAGTCTGAAATCTTTGAAGTCGGAAAGCAAGGGTTGAAAATAAGAGGTGGAAGCCAAAACGGCGTTTTTTGTTAGTTTAATGCGAAGGGAGAGGTAGGAACTCATGCGATGATCGCGATGAATGGCTTCAGTGGCTTCTTCGTCGTATTCAAACATGTAGGCCATGCCGGCGTAAATGGAGTGTTTGCTTTTTCCGCTGAGAAGAAATCGGCCACCACAGCCGAGCAAAGCCCGAAGCTTGATTTGAAGGTTTTCGTTGTACTGGAGTTGTCCGAAAAATTCGTGGGTGTACCAGGGGGAATAACTGATGTTGTAGCGCAAGTGTTGAAACCCCTGATTGACAAAGCTGGTTTCTCCTGCTTTGACAAATTGTACATTGGTGATGGAGAGTACGCGGCGGTTGAGGTGTTGAAATTCCAATTGGAAACCACCACTCAGGTTCAATATGGTTTGGGTGTTTTTTACCCAGTTGAAGCTCAGATCAGCGCGCTCATACCAGCCGATGCTGTCATTTATGTTGCGGCGCTTGTCCTCGATGTTGACAATTTGAGCAGGGAGAAGTACGAGAAAAGTTAGATATAGAAAGAGTACGGAAAGCAGACGAATCATTTGGTTGGGGTTGAATTTAAGATGTGGCAAAGTTAGGCAAACATACGCACTTGCTTTGGTCGCTGGTAAGCAAAGAGTTGGAGCCCTTGGAAGCTGTTGTTTAGGGCTCCGAGGAAGGCCCCGATTCTTTGGGTTTGATCATGGAAGAGATGAAAATGATTTATATAGCCATGGCGAAGTGGTTTGGGGGGCGTCAGCCTCCCAAATTCCCTATCTTTTGCCCGTTTGCGAGTCGTAAATATTCCAAATCATTTCGGTTTGGGTATAAAATTGAAAGAGTATGTTGTTTCCCATAGGCGATGATCAGGTTCAGGGAGGTTACTACCCCCGATTCAGCTATGGTCTCATTGCGTTTTGCATTTTGTTCTTTTTTATTCAAGCTCAATTTAAAGACTGGCTCGTTTGCTCCTTGGGTGTTGTACCGAATCAAATCACGCATGGTCGAGATTTGTACACCTTAATCAGCAGCATTTTTTTACATGCGAATCTTCAACATTTGGTTGGCAACATGCTGTTCCTCTGGGTTTTTGCAGATAATGTAGAGGCCAATATCAACAGCAAAAGGTTTCTGCTTTTCTTTTTTGCGGGAGGGGCTGTGGCCGCTTTGGCCCATGGTTTTGTTCAGGCTGATGCTGCCACGGACTGGTGCTGTGCTTTTTGTAATGGAGGTTGTGAAACGACTTATTGTCAGGGAAGTGTTCCTATGATAGGAGCCAGTGGAGCGATCTCTGCCGTCTTGGGATCTTATTTGGTGATGTTTCCCTTGTCGCGTATCAGGGTATTGTTTTTACTTTTTTCTTTTCGGGTTCCGGCTTTTGTATTTTTGGTTTTTTGGATTCTTCTGCAACTGAACAACGGGCTTTCCACGATGGGGGGTGAAGAAACCAATGTAGCTTGGTGGGCCCATATAGGAGGTTTTGCTTTTGGCTTGTTGGCAGGGGTGTATTTTAGGAGCTTGTCCGAATTTATAGGTTTGGGTGAAAGCGAAGTTTAAACTTTAAACTTGGCTTTGTTCGTTTCCCCGGGCCGTGAACATGATTCCTTCTCCGATTTGTTCAAAAGTGTAGGTAGAGAAGCGCGGAGCTTGCTGTAATTTTTCAAATTTCGGGAGGGCAAAGGCGGATAGGCCTTCTCCTATGATTAAGGGAGCGATGTAGAGTTGCAGGATGTCGATGAGGTTGGTTTGTAAAAACGAACTGGCTGTGCGTTGGCCTCCTTCCAGCAATAAGGCGTAGTGCCCCTTGTCATAGAGCCATTGGAGAATGGAAAGAGGCGGGACATATCCCTTTTTGTCGGGTTCGAAGAACACGAAGTTTTTTGTAGGTGTTTTTTCGTTTTGTTGGTTTTGAGGGCATAGGACGTGCAGGTTTTCCTCAGGCTTGAAAGCGGAAGGTATGTTTCCGCAAAGCCAGAGGCGCAGGGGTTGTGGGCCTTCTACATGGCGTACCGTCAGACGGGGAGCATCGGTTTTTACGGTACCATGCCCGACTAAAACGGCGTCGCAGAGGGCCCGCAAGCGGTGGGCGTGAATGAGGTTTTCTCGGTCGCCAATCCATTTGCTGTCGCCCGAATGGGTAGCTACGCAGCCGTCGAGGCTTTGTGCAAAGTGGGAAAAGACGAGGGCGCGTTTTTTTTGAACGGCCTGCAGGGGAAAGAACAGCAGAGGGAGGTAGCGTTTCCACAGTTCAAGGGCTTCCGGCCCGAGACGCGCCTGATCACACAAGACGGCATAAGCCCCTTGTTCTATTCTAAAGCGCGCCAGAGCAGGCCCTTGGGGAGGTTCGGTATCAAGCCCTATGAGCAGGCTGTTTTCCGTTGAGCGTTTGTTGGAGGGTTTGCTCTCTTCTTCGGAGAAAGCCCTGAGGTGTTTGCTTCGCAAGTCAAAGGCCCATAAGCGGCAAGCTGCAGCCCGGGCTGCCTTGCGCTTGATCATTTGCCGAAAGGCCAACAACAAACGCCAGTGATTCAGTTTGTCCATCTTCGTCAAAGCAGATGTCCCATGAGGCGTTGCTTTACCTCCAGGTATTCTTTGTTGCGTTTGCCGGGCTTGACAATTAGGGGTACGCGGCTGAGAACTTGAATGGAGGATTCGTCCAGGGCGGCGATTTTCTCCGGGTTGTTGGTCAGCAAGTGGATGGCTCGCACCCCCAGGGATTTGAGCATGGTCAGGGCTACATCATAGTGGCGCTCGTCTGGTTCGAAGCCCAGGTGTACGTTGGCATCTATGGTGTTGAGGCCTTGATCTTGCAGTTGATAGGCCTTGAGCTTGTTGATCAGGCCGATGCCCCGTCCTTCTTGGCGAAGATACAGCACGATGCCGGCATGCAGGGCCGTGAGTTCCAGGGCTTTTTCCAGTTGTTCCCCACAATCGCAGCGGCCAGATCCAAACAAATCGCCAGTCATGCATTCCGAGTGAATGCGCACCCAGGTAGGTTTATCGGGTTTAAAATCTTTGTGGACTAAAGCCAGATGGGGCATGGGGTCGTCCGGCCTTTCGGCAAAAGCTATCATGCGGAAATCTCCATGGGGGGTGGGGATCAGCGCTTCGGCTTGCTGTTTCATGTAAAAAAAAGTTGTGCGGTACTCATGTAATTGGTTTGCTCTACGGGCATTAAACCGTTAAACGGCCTTTTTAGTTGCCCTAAAGGCGTAAATGTCGCCCGAAAAGACCTGTGAACGTCCCTTTTCCAGGCGTTGGCACATGGCTGCAGCAGAGATGGGGTGTTCTTCCCGAAAGCAGTGTTGTTCGCGTATGGACCAATTGTAACGGTACGAACTCAGCCTTTCCAGGCGTTGGATACAGCGCATGGCAGCTTCCGGAGCAAAGGCAAAAAATTCAAAGGAGAGGGCCGGCAGTGCCATGGAGAGGCCGTTTAAGACCTCTAATTCGTACCCCTCCACATCTATCTTGACAAATGCCGGCATTCCATAGGTTGAAATGAGTGCGTCCAAGGTGGTAAGTTCGACCTCCAGGGTGTCGTCCCAGCGGGCTTTGTAGCGTGCCGGTTTGTTGAGGCTTTGTTTCCAACGGGTATCAGCCAAGGTGCTGACGGTAGGCGTCATGCTGCTGATGGACATGGAGGCCTTGCCTTGTCGGGCTCCTACGGCTTTTGTCAAGAGCGTGAAGTCGGGATGTGCTGAAAAACGCTGCTTCAATTCTTTGATGCAAACGGGTTGAGGTTCTACAGCTACGACTTGGGCACCCAGAGCCAACCAGACGTCCGTGCGATTTCCCAGATGTGCGCCCAGGTCGAAACACAAGTCTCCTTTTCGTATGAATTGCCCGTAGAAGCGCAGCATGTTGCGGCGGTTAAAGGGCTTCCAGTAGTAAATGGCTCGAGAGCGAAGTAGGCCCCAGAGCGTTTTCCACTTTCGGGTTTTTGGTTTCATACCCTGACGATTTGCTCTTCTTCCAACATGGGCAGGAAGTGGTATTTCAGGTAAAGCTGTACGGTGGCCAGAACGTCTTTTTCGCAATAGCGGGCAATGCGCTGAAGGTCTTTTTCCTGCCAAAAGACGCGTCCGACTTCGCTGCCGTCTATGTCGTTTTTTGGGGAAGGGATACCGAAGAGGGCAGCCAGCAATTTGAGGGAGGTGTAATTTTTGCGATCGCCAAACTTCCACATTTCCAGGGTATCTATGAGGTGTTGGGTTTCCCAGGGCTTTTTGCCGCTGAGGTCTAAGGCTGCAGGCAGGGGCATCTGATTGACCCACATGCGTCGGCAAATGTAGGGAATGTCGAATTCCTTGATGTTGTGCCCGCACAGGCCGGTATTTCGGGTGTCGGCATAGTGTTTGTCTAACAGGGCTTTAAACTGCTCGAGCAGTTCCACTTCGTTTTCCGAGGCAAAGGATTTGAGGCGCAACTGCCATTGCTCGGATTCGTCTTTGTGTAAGATGCCTACCGAAATGCAAACGATGCGGCCGAATTCTGCAAAAATACCGGCTTTGTCTTCATAAGAATCCCCGAGCTCTTCTTCTGCGAGCTCGTCTTCTTGCTTTCGCAAAAGGTAGGAGGCTTTGTGTTTCCACAGGGCTTTGAAAGCTTCATCTAACTCTTCGTAAGAAGGTTGTGAAGATACCGTTTCGATGTCCAAAAAGAGAATGCGTGATAAATCCGGCATGATGTTTTATTTGTGTACTGTCCGGTTCTTCCTTGTGGAAAATCTTCGGGCAGTGGGTTTTCGCGTATTTTTGCGTAAAAATAAAGAAAATGAGAGAGTCCGACCTCGCACTATGGTTTTTCAGGCAGTTGGCGAGTTTGCGGCAGGACGATACCCTGAGCCTTCCCGTGCGCAGTATGCGGTTGTACGAGTTGATGCGTCGCTTGCTCAAGGAACGCACACGCGGCAAGGAATTGCATTTCAACACGCTTTTTGCACTTATAGCTTATGCTTGCCAGACTTACGGCATTCCGGAGGATGTGCAGGGGGCTTTGCAGCGATTTCGGTATTTGGTCTTCAAGCTTTACGATCGTCCTTCCGACGACTTGGCCCGAGAGGTTTTGGACACGGGTTGGCCGGCTCTTGTCCTGGCGGTAGCCGGTTTTTATCAAAGTGAGATTCCGGAGGCGTTGAAAGAACAGCTCCCCGAAGGGCCTTTGCCCCAAGCTCGTAGGATAGAGGCCGTGGAGTACATGGCATATCGACGCGTTTTGCTCATCAGCCATTTGCCAGAGGAGCAGTGTTTTTATGCCCGCTTGGAAGATGATCCCGATCAGAAAGTCGTGGTTTGCTATGGCAGCGGGGAACGACACGATTTGTACTCTTCTTTTTTTAAGAAAGTTCTGGCGTTGTGGCCTTTGCCTTTTCTCGTCGGTTTAGAAGAGCTTTCCATAGATGAGCAGGGCGTTTACCATCCGCGCAGTTTTATTCTCGAACCGGATTACTTGCTCGACGTAACTACCATAGCCGAAGCTATGGACGGCCCTTCGGCTTTGGTGAGTTTTCTGCTCAAAAAATACATGCCGTTTTCCCCGGGCAAGCCGGTTTTGCTGGGGCATATCGCAAATTTCTTTCTCGACGAGTTGATGAATGAGCCGGAAGCCGAATTCAAGCAATTGTTTGCTAAAGTGTTTAAGCTCAATCCGTTGGGGTTTGCCCGGCTCAGTGATGCTGATGTCAGGGAAATTATGCAAGCTGCGAGGCAGCATTTCCTCACCATCAAAAGCATGGTTCGTCAGGGCTTTGCTCAAGAAGACATCGAGCGTGGCAAATCCTACCTGGAACCCACCTTTTATTCCGAGCGGCACGGTTTGCAGGGGCGTTTGGATATTCTCTACCGGGGTGCTGACAAGACGAGTATCGTAGAATTAAAAAGCGGTCGCATTTTTAACCCCAATCAGTACGGCATCAACTCATCTCATTTTGTCCAAACGTTGTTGTACGATTTGATTATTCGCCATGTCTTTCGGCAAACGACGCCCCGCAACTACATGCTCTATTCAGGCAGCAGCGATACGCCCTTGCGCTATGCTCCACCGGTGAAGGAGGTTCAGCGGGAAGCCCTACAACGGCGCAACGAGTTGCTGCTTGTCGAACGGGCTTTTCTCGAAACTTTTGCCAACAGGCCGGATGGAAATTTGGATCAAAGCCCTGCGGCTCGTCTTTTTGAGGAGTTGCGTCCTGAGAGGCAAACTGGCCTTTTTGGTTTTCGCCGAGACAATCTCCGGAGTTTTAGCAGGGTGTACGAAAGCATGCGCCCTGTTGAGCGGCACTATTTTTTGGCTTTTTCGGGTTTTATCGCGCGGGAGCATCAGTTGGCCAAGCTGGGGCACGACAACAGCGATCGTCGTCATGGGCAAGCCAGCTTGTGGCGCTTGCCCTTCCTGCAAAAAGATGAAGATTATCAAGTGTTAGCTCATTTGAAACTCGTGGAAAACAAAGCTTCGGAAGAGGAGCCTCTGCTGGTTTTTCAACGCACGGAAAAGAGCAATCCCCTGGCTAATTTCCGCCAGGGAGATTTGGTCGTTTTATATCCCGATCTTCAAGCGCCTTTGGCCCATCAACTCTTCAAGTGTACGCTGGTGGAAATCGATACCCGAAAAGTAAAATTGCGTTTGCGGGCGCGCCAGTTTAACAGCGATTTTTTTGAAATGTTTGACAACTGGCAGATTGAGCACGATTTGCTCGATAGCAGTTTTCTAAGCCTGTATCGCTCGCTTTACGCTTTTGCTGATGCTCCTTTGCAGAAGCGCCGCTTGCTGTTGGCAGAGGAAGCTCCTCCGCTTCCTGTCGATCCACCGGTATTTGATGAACCTGAGAATATGACGGCAGAGCAAAAAAAGATATTCAAAAAAATCATTTCCTCTCGGGCTTATTTTCTGCTTTGGGGTCCACCCGGAACCGGTAAGACCAGCATTATGCTGAGGGAAATGGTTAGGCATTTTTTCCAAAATACGGAAGAAAACCTTTTACTCCTGGCTTATACCAATCGCGCTGTAGATGAAATTTGTGCTGCTATAGAGGGCATTCACCCTTCTATGCGGAATAGCTATCTGCGCATCGGATCTTCTTATGCCACGGATGTCGCTTATCGCGATCGTCTCCTGAGTCGTCAAGTAGAGCAATTGCATAGTCGCCGAGAATTGGTGGATCTCATACAAAAACATAGGATCTTTGTAGGAACAGTGGCTTCATTTGCCGGAAGGCAGGAGCTTTTACATTTTAAAAAATTTCATCGGGTTATTGTAGATGAGGCCTCGCAAATTTTGGAACCCATGCTTATGGGCTTATTGCCTCAATTTGAACATTTCACCCTCATTGGCGATCACCGGCAATTGCCTGCTGTAGTCGTGCAAACGGAGGAAGATTCTGCCGTTGGGCAACAAGACTTGGTCGAATTGGGTTTGACCAACATGCGCAATTCACTTTTTGAACGCCTTTATCGCCAGGCACAAAAAAATGCTTGGGAGCATGCTTTTGCACAACTCAGCCATCAGGGGCGTATGCATGCCGACATCATGCGTTATCCCAATTTGCTCTTCTACAAAGGCCGGCTCAAGCTGCTTCCCGAACCTTTAAACGAGCGCCAGATAAAACCTCTTCAATGGCGGATAGATGAGGCCGCTCCGGCTTGGAAAAAACGGCTGGCTTCTCAGCGGGTGCTCTTTTTTAATTGCCAGGTTGATGAGGCTGCGCCCAACGATAAAACCAATCAATACGAGGCTGAAAAAATAGCAGAGATTCTCATCGCCTTGCGGCAAATGTATCGAAACCATGGTTCCGAGCTGAATAACGAACAAGTCGGCATTATCACGCCTTATCGGGCACAAATTGCTTGTATCCGACAAGCTTTGGAAGCGCATGGGCTTGAAACGGAAAACCTGACGATAGATACCGTTGAACGCTTACAGGGTGGTGCTCGCGATGTGATCTTCATCTCTTTTTGCGCCAACAGCTTGCGGCAAATGGAAACCCTCAGTACCCTTACGGAAGAAGGCATAGACCGCAAGCTTAACGTAGCTCTTACCCGAGCCAGAGAACAACTCATCTTGTTGGGCAATCGAGCTGTCTTGGAAAGCTCAAACCTTTACAAACAGTTGCTGGATGAAATATACTCATGGCAAAGTGGTTTGGGAGGCTGATGCCTCCCAAATGCTCTATCTTTTGCTCTTTTGCGAGTCGTAAATATTCCAAACCATTTTGGTTTGAGTATAGATGCGCAATCAGCTGGTTTGGAAAATGAATTTGACGCTTAGATAGCAAGGATTTTTCGACGCAACATCTCCAAGGCAAAAAATGAAGTGTAGGCTATGTTGGACTTTCTGTCTTTTCCCAATTGCAGCAAGTGGGCTTCCTGCTGTTTTGCATGACCCACCGCAACCCAGATAGTGCCTACGGGTTTGTCGGGCGTTCCACCTCCGGGGCCGGCTATGCCCGAAGTAGCCAGGGCCCAATCCGACTTCAATAGTTTGCTCATGCCTCGAACCATTTCCTTCACGCAGGCTTCGCTGACGGCACCGTGTTGTTGAATTGTTGTTTTGCTTACGCCTAAAACTTCTTGTTTTACGCTGTTGGCATAGGAGATTACGCTGCCGAGGTAGTAGTTGGAAGCGCCGGGGACAGCCGTGATGAGGTGAGCTAAGTATCCTCCCGTACAACTTTCAGCCGTGGCGATGTGCAAACCTCTTTCTCGTAACAATCTGCCGACAACTTCGGAAAGTTCGACATCTTCCGTGGCATAAACCATGGAGCCCAAGCGGGTGGTTATTTCGGAAACAGCTTTATCCAGCTGTTCTTGAAGAGCTTTTTCATGGCTTGCCTCGCGCTCACTGCTTCGCGCCGTGAGGCGCAAGCGCACCCCACCCAAATGCGGCAGATAAGCCAGCTTCATGTTGGCTGCAAGGTTTTTTTCGAAATCGGCCAGGCGGGCGGCCACCTCGGGTTCTCCAGTGATGGCTGTGCGAATGACGCGATATACGATCAGCCCTCCGCCATGGCGCTCTTGCAGGCGGGGCAAGACAGCCCTTTGCATGATGTATTTCATTTCAACAGGTACGCCGGGCATGGAAACCACAATTTTCCCCTCTCGTTCAAACCACATGCCGGGAGCTACGCCCATGGCGTTTTGCAACAATTCGGCAGAGGTCGGCATCATGGATTGCCAGCGTTTGATTTCCTCATCCACATTGCGGCCAAAGCGTTCCGACAGGCGGCTGTAGTGTTCGTAAACTTGTTGGGAGAAGATCAGTTCCGTATTGAAAAAATCAGCCAGCACTTTTTTGGTGATGTCGTCTTTGGTCGGGCCTAAGCCACCCGTTATGAGTACCACATCGCTTTCGTCCAAAGCCCTTTGCAGGGTTTTGCGTATGGCTTTTTCTTCATCGGGGATGAGATGTACCTGTCTTAGAGGGATGCCTCGTTCGGTGAGCTGCTGACCTATCCAAACGGCATTGGTGTTGACGACCTGCCCGATGAGTAATTCGTCTCCGATGTTGATGAGAGAGGCTTGTATCATGTCGTTTTGGATTTCTCCTAAAGTGTCGAACTTTCCACAAAACGGCCCGGGTGGCTTCAATAGACAAATTCCACTTCTTTGAAGGCAAAAACTCGTTGTTTTCCGTCGCGATATTCCATGAGCAATTGCCCTGATTGAAGCAGGTCGATAAAGCGCCCTTCGATAAGAGTTCCTTCGCGGAGGCGATAGGGTGCCCATTCGCCAAAGCGAAAGAGAACCGATAGGTAATCTTTTCGCAGTTCATCAAAGCGGTTTTGGCGAAGTTGCAAATAACGCCGTTCTATTGATTCGAGCAGGTTTTTCAGCAAAGAGCGTCGTTTTGTTTTCACACCTTCTTTCTCCAGTGAAGTTACATGGACGAGTTCTTTGGGGAAAGACAGCTGATGAACGTTCAGCCCCACCCCAATGATGCTGGAACGCATCTCATTTGCCGAAAGGCTGTTTTCTATTAAGATGCCAGCCAGTTTGAACCCTTTTACGATGAGGTCGTTGGGCCATTTGATGAACACTTCTCCTTGAGGCAACAGCATGGAGATGCTGTCGTGTATGGCGAGAGCTATAGCCTGGTTGAGATAAAATTGTTTGTCCGGTTTTAGAAAACGGGGGCGAAGCAAGAGGCTGAAGAGCAGGTTTTGTCCGGGTTCGCTGTGCCAATGGCTGCCCCGTTGGCCATGTCCCCTTGTTTGAAAATCGGTTAAAACGAGGCTGCCTTCCGGCAAATCTTTGCCCAGTGTTGAGCCGACCGTATTGCTGTAATAGCTATAGGTTGGTAAATTTTCTCCCTGCAGCAGGCGGCGCAATTGCTCGCTGGTGGAATCTAAAAGCGGATAAAACCAAAACTGTTTTCCCGTGAACAACGTTTTAGGAGAGAGTTCTTTTAAATCTGTCATCAGCTAAGCTTGAAAAGCTTTTACACCCTGCAACTCATCGGGCTATGTGGGTTTGAATAAATGAGTTCTTTGTCAGACCTTTGCCCTGACGGAGGCCTTCAGTGCAGAAGAGCTTCTTTTTAAGCTACAATGATAAACAAAAAGACAAATTTGAAAACAAACAACAACAGCTTGATTCACCCACCCGACTCGAAAACGCTTAGGAAGCGCATTGTCGAAAGTTTGCAAGATGTCAAAGGCAAAAAAATTGTTCAGTTGGATTTGCGCCACTTAGATGGTGCGCCTACCGAATTTTTCATCATCTGCGAAGGAGAATCCCATCCTCAGGTACAGGCTCTGGCCGAGCGGGTGTATCGCGACCTCAAACAAGAGGCGGGTTTGTTGCCCTTGCATTACGAAGGACAACTCCAGGCCAATTGGATTTGTCTGGATTATTTTGATGTGGTAGTTCACGTCTTTTATCCTCAGGCAAGGGAGTTTTATCAGTTGGAGCAGTTGTGGAGCGATGCTCACGTGACGGTCTTTGAGACGGTCTGAGCTTTGTTTTTTGTCTTCCGGTGGTGAGGGGATTGGAATGGCCCAAGGTTTGGTGTTTCAGCTGCTTAGAGAAGTGGAAAGATGAGGAAGTACTTCGGTTGAGTCTCAGCCGTTTTAAAAATAAAACTCGTACATGAATAAGCAAGAAAAAGATTCAACTCCCGGACCTAAGTGGTCGTTCAACAGCAATATGCTGTATGGCTTGCTAGCCGTACTCCTTCTTTTGGTTACGCTGATACGCACCTTAAACCTATCGGGTGAAGACATCACCTACGATCGCTTTGCGCAGATGGCCAAAAAGGGAGATGTAGCTCGAGTCGAGGTGGTCAACGACAAATACGCTCATGTTTACCTGCGTCCGGAGGCCTTGAAAAAAAGCAGCTATAAGGAAGTCGCCCGCAGCAACTATCCGGCTACACGCCCCCACTATGTCTTCAACATAGGCCCGCCGGAGGCTTTTGCCCGCGATTTAAAAGAATTGAACAGCAGCCTGCCCGAAGACCAACGCGTCAGTGTACAGTACGTGGAAAAAACCAATTGGATCGGGAGTTTACTCAGTTGGATGTTTCCTCTGGTACTTATCGTGGGGCTGTGGATCTTTTTGATGCGGCGAATGGCCGGCGGTGGGCCCGGTGGTGGACAAATCTTTAACATTGGAAAATCCAAGGCTACTTTGTTTGACAAAGATGCCCGCGTGGATGTTACTTTTGAGCAGGTTGCCGGGTTGGAGGAGGCTCGTGAAGAGGTTATGGAAGTAGTGGATTTTCTCAAGAACCCGAGGAAATACACCGCTTTGGGAGGGAAAATCCCCAAAGGTGTGCTTTTGTTTGGCCCTCCGGGTACGGGTAAAACCCTCTTGGCTAAAGCGGTGGCCGGAGAGGCCGGCGTGCCCTTCTTTTCCATTTCGGGCTCCGATTTTGTGGAGATGTTCGTAGGTGTAGGGGCCTCCCGAGTACGGGATTTGTTTCGCCAGGCCAGAGAGATGGCACCTTGCATCATCTTTATCGATGAAATCGATGCCATTGGCCGTGCCCGAGGCAAAGGAGCCTTCCAGGGAGGCAACGATGAGCGGGAAAGTACCCTCAACCAGTTGTTGGTGGAGATGGACGGTTTTTCCACCGACAAGGGAGTCATTCTCATTGCCGCTACCAACCGACCGGATGTTTTGGATTCGGCTTTGCTGCGCCCCGGGCGTTTTGACCGTCAAATTGGTATTGACCGGCCGGACCTCAAAGGCAGGGAAGCCATTTTTAAAGTTCATCTTAAAAACATTAAATTGGCTGAAGATGTGGATCCCGAGCACCTGGCTGAAATGACGCCGGGTTTTGCAGGAGCCGAAATTGCCAATGCCTGCAACGAGGCCGCCCTGGTAGCTGCCCGACGCAACAAAGCAGCCGTGGATATGGGTGATTTCAACTATGCCCTCGACCGCGTAATCGGTGGACTGGAAAAAAAGAACATGCTCATTTCTCCCAAAGAAAAGGAGATCATCGCTTACCACGAGGCAGGACATGCCATCTGTGGCTGGTTTCTGGAACACGCCTCGCCTTTGGTTAAAGTTACCATCGTTCCTCGTGGTATGGGCACCCTGGGTTATGCACAATACCTGCCCAAAGAAGAGTACATCACCCGCTACGAGCAATTGCTGGACAGGCTGTGTATGACTTTTGGAGGGCGCGCAGCCGAACAAGTCGTATTTGGAAAAATCTCTACCGGAGCTCAAAGCGATTTGGACCAAGTTACCAAGATCGCATACAACATGATTACGGTTTTTGGCATGAGCAAAGAAGTCGGGCAGGTTTCTTTTTATTCCCTCATGGAAGAGCAGTTTCAAAAACCTTATTCCGACGATACGGCCCGCCTCATTGACAAGGAAGTGAGACTCTTGCTCGATCAACAATATGCCCGAGCCATAGAGCTGCTCCAAAAACATCGCAATGAATTGGAAATGGTAGCTCAACACCTCCTGGAAAAGGAAGTCTTGCTCAAGTCCGACTTGGAAGAACTCATAGGGCCCCGTCCTTTTGGAGAAGAAAAAGCCTCGTCAACAAAGGGGCAACAGGAGCATGGAAGAACCGAAGTCGAAAATCCGAATATGGGCATAGGGGATGAAACAGATACCTGATTTTTGGGGCCATTTGAAGCCCTAAGACTGTGGCCGCTGTATTTTCTGTTTATCTTTGCCGCATGGATTTAAAGAACTACATCCTCGGAAAGTGGGAAGCTCCCCAAGGGGAAAAACTTCCTCAATACGATGCCGTTAGCGGTGAATTGATCGGATACTGCAGCAGTGAGCAGCTCGACTTTGAAGCCATCTTGCGCTATGGAAGGGAAGTCGGCGGGCCGGCCTTGCGGCAAATGACTTTCCGCCAGCGCGGTCTGATGCTCAAAAAACTGGCCTTGCATCTGCACGGCATCCGCAAGAAATACTATCCTTTGAGCTATCGCACCGGAGCGACCAAGACGGACAGCTGGATTGATATTGACGGTGGGATAGGAACGCTGTTTGCTTATGCCAGTCTGAGACGGCAATTGCCGGATAAACCCTTTTACGTCGAAGGTGAAACCGTTGGTTTGTCCAAAGGGGGTACTTTTATCGGGCACCATATCCTAGTGCCCAGGCATGGGGTGGCCGTGCACATCAATGCGTTCAACTTTCCGATTTGGGGGATGCTGGAAAAATTGGCTCCCACTTTGCTGGCCGGCATGCCTGCTGTCGTCAAACCGTCCGAACTGACATCCTTTTTGACAGAGGCCATGGTGCGGGATATTGTGGATTCGGGCATTTTGCCGGAAGGCAGCCTGCAACTCGTCCAAGGTAGTGGCATAGGTATCCTCGATGGGGTCATGTCTCAGGATGCCGTTACCTTTACCGGCTCGGCTGAAACCGGAAAAAAATTGAAGGCCCATCCGCGTATTGTAGAGGAATCCGTGCCTTTCAACATGGAGGCCGACAGCCTCAATGCTGCTGTCCTGGGGCCTGATGCCGTGCCCGGAACGCCTGAATTTGAGCTTTTTATCAAAGAGGTGCGGCGAGAAATGACGGTGAAGTGTGGTCAAAAGTGTACGGCCATACGCCGGATTATCGTGCCGCGGCAACAAGTGGAGAGCGTTGTCGAAGCCTTGCAAAAGGCTCTTGCCAAGGTTACCCTGGGTGACCCCAAGCGGGAGGAAGTGCGCATGGGCGCTTTGGTGGCCAAAGTGCAGGAAGAAGAGGTGCGACGTCGTTTGGCGGATTTGCAAAAAGCGGGGGAAGTGGTTATCGGTAGGGAGAAAGTGGAGCCCATCGGAGCCGACCCTGATAAGGGGTGTTTTTTCCCTCCTACGGTTTTGTACAACGATGCGCCTTTTGAGAGGCTGCAAAGCCATGAAGTAGAGGCTTTCGGACCGGTGAGTACCGTCATGCCCTATGAAAGCATTGAGGAGGCTGCCCGCATAGCCAATTTGGGCAAGGGGTCTTTAGTCAGTACCCTGGCCACCCTGGATGCTACCACCGCCTCGCGTTACGTCATGGCTGCCGCACCCTGGCACGGGCGCATTTTAATTCTCAACAGAGACAGCGCTCCGGAGAGCACTGGCCATGGCTCACCCATGCCTTTGCTCGCTCACGGTGGCCCGGGGCGCGCCGGCGGGGGACAGGAGTTGGGAGGCCTGCGCGGGATGTACCACTATTTGCAACGCACAGCTCTCCAAGGGCATCCCGGCATGATTACCGAACTCACTGGTGTTTTTCAAGCAGGTAGCCCTTACAAGGAAACCGAAGTGCATCCCTTCCGCAAACATTTTGAAGAACTTGAGGTGGGTGAAACGATTTTTACCGCTAAACACACCGTTACCGAAGCAGACATCACGAACTTCGCCAATGTCAGCGGAGATCACTTCTACGCCCACATGGACGCCACTTCTTTGGAAGGTACCATCTTCGAACAACGCGTAGCTCATGGCTATTTTATCCTCTCTAAAGCGGCTGGCTTGTTCGTAGATGCGCGCAAAGGGCCGGTACTGCTCAACTACGGCATAGACGAATGCCGGTTTACCAAGCCGGTTTATCCGGGTATGACCATAGGTGTGAAATTTACCGTTAAAGAAAAAATAGCCCAGGAAAAACGCGATGATGAAGATTTTAGAAAGGGTATCGTTAAGTTTTTGGTGGATGTTTATGACGAAACGGGAGAAACCGTAGCTTTGGCTACTATTCTTACCATGGTGAAAATGAAAGAAGCATGAGTGCCGCTCCCTATGTGAAAACCGAGCTTGCCAATCGCCTGGCAACCATCACTTTTTTTCATCCGGCCCACAATTCCCTGCCGGGCCATGTGTTGGCGGATTTGGCGAAAGCCATACGAGAGGCCGGTGAAAACCCAGAGGTGGGTTTGGTCGTTTTGCAAAGCGCAGGAGATCGCACCTTTTGCGCCGGTGCGAGTTTTGACGAACTCATAGCCATTGAAAATTCCGATGAGGGTAAGCGCTTTTTTATGGGCTTTGCCCGAGTGATCAATGCTCTGCGAAGCTGCCCCAAAATCGTTGTCGGGCGGGTGCAAGGCAAAGCCGTTGGCGGTGGCGTGGGCCTGGCTGCTGCTACCGACTATTGCATGGCGACTCGCTATGCTTCCATCAAGCTGAGCGAATTGGCTGTGGGCATAGGACCCTTTGTCGTAGGCCCCGCCATCGAGCGCAAAATGGGGCTTTCCGCCATGTCCCAGCTGGCCCTCAATGCCACCGAGTGGAGAACAGCTCAATGGGCTAAGGAACACGGCCTCTTTGCCGAGGTTTTTGATTCTACGGAACAGCTGGATGCCTACCTGGAAGATTTTACTCAACGCCTTCTTTCTTTCAATCCCGAGGCCTTGAGCGAGCTCAAAAAAACCTTTTGGCTCGGTACGGAACACTGGGATGAATTGCTGGAAGAACGGGCTGCTACTTCGGGGCGTCTGGTGCTGTCGGCTTTCGCCAAATCCGCCATAGAGCGGTTTAAAAAGCGATAGGCTGAAGACTACAACTTTAGACTGCTACCCTTCCGAGAGGAAGTAAGGCGGCTTGCGTCTTGCCCGAAATCATGCTCAAGGGCACAATCCGTATAGCTTTCTAACTGCTCATGTGCCAATGAGTTTTCCCTTATCCACGCATTCGCGATAGGCTCAAAACTATGGCTGCATAAAGGCCCCAAACCATTTCGGTTTGAGTATATTTGCCTTTTTTCCTGGTTTAAGGTGCGGAAGATGCGATATATGACGGGCTTAGAGAAGCTGTCATGCAAGCTTTTAAAGTTTTTTTTCGTTATTTGAGTGAACAATCTCGTCCAACAACACCTATTCCCTGTACAAACTACAAAAACTTTAAAATCATGACTGCAGACAATTCCAAGCAACGCATTATTGCCATTTCTTCCGTTGTCGTTGTGGCTTTGCTCATTGTCAGTGCCATCCTGTTGTTCAACAAGTTTAAACTGGACAAAAAACTCACGCAGCAGGAAATAGAACTGCAAGAGAAAGAAGAGCTTCGCCAACAATTGGAAGACCAATACAACGAAGCCATTACGGAATTAGAGAGCATGCGAGGTGAAAATGAAGAACTCAATGCTTTGATAGAGCAACAACAAGCCGAACTTAGCGATCAAAAAGCCCAGATTGATAAACTCATCCGCAATGGACGCGATTTGCGCAAGGCTCGCGCACAAATCAAAAAGCTCAACGCTCAAATCGAGCAGTATATCGCCGAGGTGGAAACTTTGAGAGCTGAAAACGAGCAGCTGAAGCAGGAAAAAGAGATGCTTTCTTCCGACCTGGAAATGCAGCGCCAGACCAACGAACAACTCAACCAGGAGCGCGCTCAGCTCGTCAGTGAAAAAGACCAGCTGGCCAGCAAAGCCGATAAACTCAGCAAAACGGTAACCTATGCCTCGGTCATTCGGCCCAACAACATTACCGTAACGGGTTATTTGATTAAATCCAGTGGTAAGCGGGCCAAGAAAAAAGCAGCTAAAAACGTGGACGTCCTGGAAATATGCTTCCAAACCACGGTGAACGAAGTGGCCAAGCCCGGACGAGAAGTTTATCACATTCGCATTATCGATCCGCTGGGCCAGACCCTGGCAGTTGATGAACTCGGTAGCGGCGTGCTGACCAATTCAGGCAATGGAGAAAAAATCCGCTATACCACCACCAAAGAGTTCGATTACAGCCAGGATGAAACTCAGCTCTGTGTAGATTGGCAACCGCAGACGCCTTTTCAGTCAGGTACTTACGAAGTGGAAATTTACAACAAAGGTTATCTGGCCGGAACGGGAACCTTCACGCTGAAGTAAAAAAGATTTAGCGACTCAAGCAGAGTCGCAGACGATGAATCCTTACCAAGCGGTAAGCTTCAATACTTTCCAACCCTGTTTTAGGAAGCCGTGCTTTTGCACGGTTTCCTTTTTTCTTTTTTGCCGTTTTAGAATACGCACAAAAGGCTTGAGGGGCGGGGCCTCCTCAAGCCTTTGTCGTGCGCACATCTTACTTCAGCGAGATACATTCTTTGCCCGCCTTCCGGCAGGCAGACAAGGATGATATGGTGTCATCCCAAAGTTTTCCCTTTAGTCGCTTTACGAGCTTTAGTTACCCCAAACTCCTCGACCTTGGGGAGGTCAGACCGGCTTTAGATTCTCTCTCTTTATGCCTCCTTGATTTTCTATACCTTGGATGGCCTTTTCCACGCGGCGGATGGCTGTTTTTTCTTTCCAGGCATACCAGCGATCACCGAAAAGCCGGAAGAGCATCTTGTCCAAAGGAATGTAGAGGAGAATCATCCGCAGGCCCTTGAGTTTGTTGATGAGGGTAGGTGCCAGCTTGCGATAAGCTACGCCCAGGCCTGCATCCAGATAAGTATTGTAGTGCCACCATCCCGAAGGCATGTAAACGGCATCCCCCGGCTCGAGAATCAGCTCAATACCTTTGACGTATTTGAGACCCGGATACTTCTTGAAGTCTATGTTCTTCAAGTCGGCCATGGTGTGGGTGTTCAGTGGAAGCCTATACATAAAGGGCGTGTATTCGGGCGGAATGAGGACAACGCGCTTGTGACCAAAAGCCTGGGACAGGAGTACGCCGGAATGATCCACATCGACATGAGCACGGACGTCTCCGTCTTTGCCTCCCATGAACATGAAGCCGTGCTTGCTCATAATACCTTTCATGATGGGCGGACAGGCGTAGTCTTTGCGCAACTCGGGGCGGAGTTTGTATAAGTCAACCCGAAAGAGTCGGATGCCCGTGGGTTCGTTTTTGGCGATGAGGTCGAGGTACTCGCCAAAGTTCATCTTGTGCGGGGTAAAGGTTGCAGTGGTCTTGATGGTGTCTTTGTCGTAATTGTCAAAGATGGAAACGGTGTGGTGCCCCATTTTTTCTTTGAACCATTCCAATGTCCACTTTTTGCCGGCAGGCTGCTGAAACATCAGGCCTTTGATGTGGACGGGCCTCATGGGCTTGTGGTACTTGCGGTTAAATTCTTCCGGTGTCAAGTCCTCGGCTTGAACCACATCGATGGGAAGGCTTAAATCTAACTTGTCCATGTTGCGTTTGCTTGTGAAGAAATGAAATCCACTTACCCGGGCATTTAAGCAGGGTTTAGTTTGCAAATGTAATGATGCCAAACGGGTTTGGGTTTGCCTGAATTATTGAATTACAGGCAAATCCGGGCCTTTTTGTGCTTTGGTTGCCCTATAAAGCAGATGGCAAGGCAAAGCGGTTTGACCGGTATAATATACTCATGGCGGAGTAATTTGGAAGGCGTCAGCCTCCCCAATTACCTATCTTTCGCCTGTTTGCGAGTTGTAAATGTCCCAAACCATTTCGGTTTGGGTATATAATAAATGAGTGCTACAATGGGGTAAAAGTTGTATTTTTCTCAAGTGCCCGGTTTTTGGTGCATTTGGTAGTCGAGAAGCCGGGCATCGTTGATGCGCACTTTTAGCTCTTGGATGTAAGTCTTGGCCGGTTTGAAGTTGAACTCCAGGTAGGCCTTTTCAGCCCATTTCAGGGCTGTTTGCAGATAGCCCATGCGTTCGGCTGCCACGGCCAGGTTATAGGCGGCTCTACCGGCTGTTTTGGCATCTGCCTTTTTTACCAGGCTTTGCCAGATTTGAGTTGCAGCTTCCCATTGATCGCGTTCGACCATGCGGGCGGCTTTTTTCATTTGCTCTTTGAAGGGCTTTTTACCCGAGGTGTAGAACTGCCGTTGTACGGTAATCCAGACCGGAGCAATGCGCATGCCGTATTTTTCTCCGGCTATGCGGCTCAGGTCAAAAGCCTTATAAGCGAGGTCGGGCAGGTTGCTTTCTGCTTGCTGGGCCGTAAGCCCGGTTGCACTGTATTCCTCTCCGGTTTGCACGGTAAACTCGTCCAGGATAATTTTCTTTTGGGGGTCGTAAAAGCGCCAGCCTATGGTGATGTCCACCTGGGCTTGAGCGCGGTAACGGGTTTCTTTGATTTCGTTGCCGTCTTCGTCTTTGCGGGTGGTGGTATAGGGGTTGGTAGTAACCCTTACATCGCTGTCATAGGCTTCAATGGCTACCAGGGCATCTGCCCCGTACTGCTCGCAAATGCTTTGCACTTTGGCCCAGCCCAGGGGATACGCCATCTGCACGCCTCCTTTGCTGCCCTCCAAGGTGAGGTCGGAATGCTTTACTTGAAAGCGGGGCGTGCGGGTGAGGGCACTTGTCAGTCCTTCCAGAGCCTCTTTGCGCCCCCGGCGGTCCTGGTTAATTTCTTCTCCGGTGAACAAACCTTCCAAAACCGTAACAAAGCCGCTTGAGGGTTTGCTTCTATCTACGGTAACAATGGTTTGAATGTGTTCAGGGACCATCATCTCTGCGGGTTGGAGTACTCGTATTCCTATACTTTTCGTGCAAGATTGGAATAAGGGGAACAAAAGGAAAAACAGAAATAATCGATAAAATGCGTTCATAGTGGGTAGTTTTTCTCATGCAAAGCTACAAATCATTTTGCTCTTTTAAAAGGAGGATGCCCGTCAGAACAGAGCAGAGGCATGAAATCCTTTCTGTGTTTGGCTTGTTCTTTAGCCCGGACTTTGCCCTTTTGATTCTTGATTTGTTTTTGTATTCAGCTTTTGGTTTTGTGTAGGCAAGGCTGGTCCTTTTCAATAAGCAGGCGAGTGTTTGTACCTTCGTTCAGGGGCAGGGTGTAGTACAAACCCTCCAGTTTTTCGTCTTCCAGCCATTGGATGGCCTCGCCTTTCGGCAAATGAATTTCCAGGCCATGGGGCAGAGATAGTACCTGAGCATCTGCCTTTGCATCGGTGAGCAGCAAGCTGTAGGTGAAGCTTTGCCCTTCGGGTAAAGCGAGCTTTACTTCTACTCTTTTTGTTTGTCTTAAGTTCTCCAGGTCGGCTTGCCCGAGGCGCAGGCGAAGCGATTTGCCGTCTGTGCGTAGTTTCATGTCGAGATTCTTTCCGAATGGGTGTACAAATTAAAGGAGTTTTTCTTTAAGAAGCCTACCAGGGTGATGCCGTGAGTTTGGGCCAGGTGCACGGCAGCAGAAGAAGGTGCTCCTATGGCGCAGATGAAGGCTATGCCGGCCATGGCAGCTTTTTGTACCAATTCGAAGCTGATGCGTCCGCTGAGCATGAGTATGCGATGGTGGAGTGGAATTTGCTCATTACGCAGAGCATGACCGATGAGTTTATCCAAGGCGTTGTGCCGGCCTACGTCTTCGAAGCGTTGGAGGCATTTGCCGAAAGGCGAAAACAGAGCAGCGGCATGCAGGCCTCCGGTGCAGCCAAAGAGTTCTTGCGCTTCTCGCAATTTCCGGGGCAACTGCAGCAGTATTTCTTTCTCAACGGTTGGTTGGCCGGCTAAGGGGATGAAAGCCGGTTGGCGGTCGAGTTGGTCCATAACCGTAGCATTGCAAATGCCGCAGGCCGAGTTGCCGGCGATTAAGGGGCCTTCTGCACGCAGGGGGAAGGGATGTGTTGCAGCAAGTTCCACCACGATGCGTTGTCCGTGCAGGGGTTGTGCCGTTTGATTTTGTTCATAACGCATGTTCAGGATATCAGAGGCACGATGGATGAGTTGCTCGGTAAAGAGCAGTCCCGGAACGAGCATTTCGTCTTCTCCGGGCGTGCGCATCAAAATAGCCAGGGTTTGTTCTCGGCGTTGTTCGACAGGGCCATATCTAAGGCGAACTTCCAGGGGTTCTTCTTTGACCAGGCTGTCTTTGGCCAGGCACCAGCGGCCTCTTTCAAATTTGCGCAGTTCTGTTTCTTGGCTGCCCACTTTCATACGTGCAAATTGCACAAAAAATTTGATTTTCGGCTACTTACCAGATGACTTTCCAGCGTCGGTTTTCATGTTTTAGGAGGTGGAAAGCTTCGGCTTTAAAGCTGGTGCGGTAAGAGAGCTTCTCAAAATGACGCCTGGCCTTTGGGAATTGTTCTTCGCTTAAGTCCCGATAAGCAACGGTTGCATGGGGGTGGAAAGGGCGGTGAGACACCTCCGGAAAACCGGTAAGCTCAGCTGTGGCTTTTTGCAAATCGGCTTGGAGCTGTAAGAGCGCCTTGTCGGGGTAAACCTTCACAAAGACGACTCGGGGCGCGAAGAAGCCGAAGTCTTCGAGTCGGATTTCTAACCGGCTGAGTATTTCTTTCGTTGAGGGCCTTTCGGCAAATGTTTGCAGCCGTTTAATCAGGATGCTTTCTGCTTCGACTTCCTGCAGTCGGGGATGTTTTCCGGAAGGGAAGCGAAAAGGAGGTAAGAGGGTGATGTGTGGTGGATTGCGCAAAGCTCTTTTGCTGTGAAACAGTTCAGCGGCCTGTCGTTGAAAAGAGCGCAGCTCTTCGGCCTGTTTTGGGGGGAGGAGGAAAGCGACGAAATAGAGTTTGCTCATGGTCGGCAGCTTTCTTTTTATATTCATGGCGAAGTGATTTGGAAGGTGTCTGCCTCCCCAACGCCCTGTCTTCGTTCCTTTGCAAGTCGTAAATATCCCAAATCATTTCGGTTTGGGTATAGAAGAGCAAAAGTCCTTACCTTCAAAAGTACGGTGGAAGTCGGACAATTCCGCTTGAGAGCGGATCCTATCCGGCCTGCCCTCGGTTTTTTACAGTTGGCGGCCTTCGAGAATGACGATTTCGGGCTTTTTTAGCTCTTCGAGTCGGTTAAGAGGGTTTTCTTTGAGCAGGATCAGGTTAGCTTTATAGCCCTTTTGTATTCGGCCGATTTTCCATCCGAAGGCCTTGGAGAAGTTGAGGGTAGAAGCTGCCAAAACTTCCCGTTTGGATAGGCCGATGTACCGGTTCATGAGTTGGAGCTCGGTGTGCAGGGATATGCCGGGCATGGTGCCCCAGACATCGGTTCCGCTGCCGGTCAGATAGTGTGCCCCGTGCCGGTGATAAGTAGGTTCCAGGGTTTGCAGTTCGTTTAGAATCAGGCGGGTGTAAGCAGCTTGCTCGGCAGCGTCTATTTGGTGTTGTCCGGTTTTTTTGTCGGCCGGCCGATTGATGTCTTCGGCGGAGAGGTACTGAGCTACGGTTTCCTTCCAGGGGTTGCTGTGTTCGGGCAGATCCAGATAGGAGAGGCTGGATGTAGGCATGATGTAGGAATCCGAGGAGCCCAACCGGCGGGCGTGGGCCAGCAAGGCAGAATCTCCGGTTTGAATTTGAGAGAGGAAATCGTAATACTTCCACTTAGGACTTTGCAAATCATTGCTAAAAGGCTCTTCGGCTACGGCTGCGGCCATGGGGCGAGGGGCGATGTCCAGAGAATATCGGGTGGTGTGTACAAAGGCGTCTATGCCCATTTGCATGCCTTGAGCATAGGAGGTGTAACCGAGTTCGCCCAGCGTAGCCATGCCAAGTTGCCTGGCCCGTTGAAGGGCCAGTTGAATTTGATCCGGGGTGAGCTTGTACATGAGCAAGAGTACGCGATACCCGGCCCGATAGAGGCTGTCTATTTGGCGTAACATGTCTTCGTCTGAGGTTTTTTCCAGGCCTATGCCTTCCAGTCGGAAGACGGTGGGAGAGGGTCGGGCTTGAAAAAAAGGTCCTCGACGACCTCCGTCCACGGCTATGATGGAGGTAATGCCCATTTCCAGATAGGCTCGGGCGTAATTTTGGTTGTTGAGAGCGGCAAAACCATCGGTCAGCCCCGGCATGAGGTAGAGGCCTTGAGCGTCAATGCGCGCGATGCCTTGGAGTTCTTTGCGATCTTTGAGTTGCCCGATTTCCGCTATGGTGTCGGCAAGGATGAGGATATCTGCAATTTGTTCTTTGCTATCTTCTTCGATGGGCACCAGGGTGGCTTGGCAAATTAGGAGGGCTTGTTTGGGTAGGGGTGCAGGTTTTGAACAGCTCTGATGCAGCAGCAAAGACAGAAGGCCAAGGAAAAAGCCCGAGAGGTATTTGTTCTTCATCTCGTTTTGTGCTGTGCAAAAAAAATGCCCGAAAGCTGAACGCTTCGGGCATTTTTTGCTTGTGATTAAAACCAGCCGGCGTGCAGCCCGCGGAAGGGCCAGGGTATGGCCAGCAGAATGAGTAAAAATGCTATACCGTAGTAAATGAGCAGGGTTTTGGCGCTGTTTTCGCTTTTTTTGCTCTTGCTATAGCCTATGGTAATCAGCACAATGGCAATGAGCATCATGCTGCTGTGTTCTACGGTGTAGAAGCGCAAGAGTTTGTCTTTCATCATGGCCCCGTGAAATTGCACATAGCTGCTGAGGAAGTATAGGGTTAAACCCAGCAATGCTTGCAGGTGCGAGGCGATGAGGGTGTACAGCGGAAGTTTCCCGTTGCTTCCGGTCGATCGGTTGCGCAGGCTTTGTACGAGCGTGAGGATGAGTAAGAGAAGTACCAGCCACCGGAGACCGGAATGTGCGTGGATGAGCATGTCTTTCATAATGGGTGGAGTTTGTGATGATTCTTGCCGCGCATTTTGTGCTTGGCATAAGCAAGGTCTGCTTAGGCCGGAGCAAGCCCTAAGATATGAATGTCGGGGTAGCAGGATTGACTATGTCGATCCTGTTTTAGGGCGGGTTACCTAAAGCCTTTTCGGGCTTGGGGCTATCGCCCTGGCCTGCAAGGCCTGCTTACAGCCTGTCAAGTTTGGGCTTGCCGGCTTTCAGTAAGCCTCGCAGTCCCTTTGAGTTTTCAAAGCAAGCCCTCAAAGGCATTTATGTCGGGGTAGCAGGATTCGAACCTGCGGCCCCCTGCTCCCAAAGCAGGTGCGCTAACCGGACTGCGCTATACCCCGTATGAAAAAGGCGGCCGTTGCCGCCTTAAAGCTTGCGGTGAGGGCGGGATTCGAACCCGCGGTCCCGATTTCTCGAGACACCGGTTTAGCAAACCGGCGGTTTAAGCCACTCACCCACCTCACCTGGGATGGAACTTGTAAGAGTTTGCTTAATGCGCTGCAAAGGTAGAATGTTTTGCTTTTTCTTCCAAACTTTTTTCAGAAAAAAGGCTGTATCGGTTTATCACATCAAGTTGCTGCGCATGCTCAGGGTAATTTTTTTGCTCAGTTCTTCCAGGGTTTCTTTGAAAGCGGGGTCGGTATCCATCATATCACGCACGGTTTTGATGGCGTGGATGACGGTGCTGTGATCGCGTCCGCCGAAGGTGTCGCCAATGGCTTTGAGGGATTGGTTGGTCATTTTTTTAGCCAGGTACATGGACAGTTGGCGTGCGATGACGATTTGACGTTTACGGGTTTTGCTTTTCAGATGCTCGACCGGTATTTTGAAGTGTTCGGCCACGAGGTTTTGGATGTAATCCACGGTGATTTCCTTGTGGATGTTGGAGACGAAGTTTTCGATGACCTCTCCGGCCAGTTCCAGGTCTATGTTGCGTTGGTTGAGAGAAGATTGAGCGATGAGTGAGATGAGCACACCTTCCAGTTCGCGAATGTTTTCTTTGATGTTGTAAGAGATGAATTCGATGACGTCTTCGGGCACCTGCACGCCTTCCCGCATCATTTTGGATTCCAGGATAGCCATGCGGGTTTCGAAATCGGGCACGCCCAAATCGGCAGAGAGGCCCCACTTAAAGCGGGATATGAGGCGTTCTTCGATGTCTTGCAGGTCTTTGGGGGGGCGGTCGGAGGTCAGGACGAGCTGTTTCTTGTTTTGGTGTAGTTGGTTAAAGATGTTGAAAAATATTTCCTGGGTTTTTTTGCGTCGGGCTAAAAACTGAATGTCATCGATGATCAGCACATCTATGGCCTGGTAGAAATTGACCAAGTCTGTGGTGGCGTTGTTTTTGATGCTTTCAATGACCTGGTTGGTGAATTTAGAGGTGCTGACGTAGAGGACGAGTTTGTTAGGGAAGCGCTGCAAGACTTCATGTCCTATAGCTTGGGCCAAATGGGTTTTGCCCAGGCCCACATTGCCGAAGATGAACAGCGGGTTAAAGGGCGTGATGCCCGGTTTTTTGGCGACAGCCAGGCCGGCCGAGCGAGCCAACTGGTTGCAGTCGCCTTCTATATAGGTGTCGAAGGTGTATTTGGGGTTCAGCTGAGGATCGACCTCCATTTTCTGGATGCCCGGAATGACAAAGGGGTTCTGGATGTTTTCGGGCTTGGTGAGGGTGAGAGGGTCTTCGGTGTTTGAAGATTTGCTGGCTTCTTTCTTGTGGCCGTTGCTGCGCGGTATTTGATACTCCAGGCGCGCTTGCTCACCCAGTTCTTTGCGCAGGCTGCTTTTCATGACCTCTACAAAGTGATCCTCCAGCCATTCGTAATAAATTTTGTTAGGTACTTGAATGGTTAGTGCATTGTTTTCCAGACGTACCGGGCGGATGGGCTCAAACCAGGTTTTAAAGCTCTGCGGGGGAATCTGGCGCTTAATGCGAGACAGACAATTAGCCCATACTGTAGTGTGATTCATTGACATCCGAAAGAGGATTTCTACAGTGAATAAAAGCGGTTTCTCAGCGTATCAGTAAGTTATCCGCCGCTCTTCAGTGGGGTCTCCCGTGGGCCTGAGGGGTGTGCTTGAGGGCTGCCTTCTGCAAAGTGTTCGGGGGTGAAGGTGTTGGTTGATCAAGCAAGCCCATTGCTATGAGAGCGGGCTACAAAGGTCTGAAAAAAATGGATATGGTCTTTAGGTTTTAATAAAAAAAAGAATTGTTTAGTTTTTGTGTGGATAGTTATATTTTTTTCTCAAAAACGGAGGCCTGCCCGTCTTTTTCACAAAATCAGTAATTGCTTGATAATCAAGCTTTTGTAGCTTTGTTTTCCAGAGCGTATTTTCGCTCTTGGGCTTATGCACATTTTGTCTGCTTTTATCCACAGTTGGATTGTGGGTATTTTTTTTAACAGTTGAAATAAAAAAAGGGGCGTGAAGTCTCACACCCCTTTTGGTTTGCCGTAAGGCTCAAGGCCTTGTTTTTTACTGGCCAAATCCTCCCTGGCTTTCGGGGATGGCAGCAGGTTCTTCTTCTTTCTTTTTGACCTCGCCTTTGATGCGCAGGACGTGGCGGTTGTTGGCTTCGTTGGTCGTCAGGGTTACGGTCTTTGTAAACTTGCCCAGGCGTTTCGTGTCGTAGCGCACTTTGATTTCTGCGGATTCTCCGGGCATGATGGGTTCTTTGGGCCAGGTGGGTACTGTACAGCCACAGCTTCCGCGGGCATTGGAAATAATCAAGGGGGCATCACCCGTATTGGTGAAGTGGAAGTAGCGGTAAGGGTCGGAGCCTTGTTCAATGAGACCGTAGTCGATTTCGGTTTCTTCAAAAGTCATGACCGGTCCGCCCGTTTGATCTTCCTGGGCTTCGCTGTTTTGCTGCTGCTGGTTGGCGGTAGCCGGTTCTTGGGCAAGCAGCATGCCGGCAAACGCAAATAAGAAGCCGAAACTCAATACGTATTTTTTCATTTTTATCTGCTTTTCGGGTTAGAAAATAAAAGTTCGATGCAAAGATACGCTTCCTGCAAAAGTACAGCGAAAGCCTCGGTGTTATTGAGGCGTTAAAAAGGTGTTAATATACCCGGAGCAAAATCGTTTGGGCATAGGTTGAGCAGGGCAAGATATGCTTGCCGAGTGTGGTTTTGCCTTCGGCTTTTTTTGTTATCTTCGCGCTATAAAAGACAAGAAATTCTATGGCAGGAAAGACTGCAAAAGACGTGGGACTTAGCCGAAAGGACCTTCCTTATTCTTCTGCCGAGCTTCTCGAAGATTACAAAACGTGTTGTATCAGCCGTGAAGTTAGCATCTTGGCTCGTCGCGATGTACTGACCGGTCGAGGGAAGTTTGGCATCACCGGTGACGGCAAGGAAGTGGCCCAGGTGGCCATGGCCCGGGCTTTCCGAAAAGGTGATTGGCGCTCCGGTTACTACAGAGATCAAACCCTGCTTTTTGCCCTGGGCCTACTCAGTATAGAAGACTATTTCGCTCAGCTCTATGCCGATCCGGAGAACGACCCCATGAGCGGAGGGCGTCAAATGAATGCGCATTTTGCCACACCCACTTTTGACGAGCAGGGCGAGTGGCTGGAGCATCGGAATTCGTACAACATTTCTGCCGACATCTCACCCACAGCCGGTCAAATGGCTCGTGGCCTGGGCCTGGCTCTGGCTTCCAAGAAATATCGCGAAATCGAAAAACTCAAGCAAACGCCTTTTTCCAATGGCGGTAAAGAGGTTTGCTTTTGCACCATTGGCGATGCCTCTACTTCGGAGGGCATATTCTGGGAAACGGTCAATGCGGCCAGTGTCATGCGCGTACCGTTGGCCATCTCTGTCTGGGATGACGGCTACGGCATCTCCGTCCCCATCGATTACCAAACCACTAAGAAAAGCATCTCTGCCGCATTGGCAGGTATGAAATACGACAAAAAAGGCGGCCTGCGCATCTACACAGCTAAGGGCTGGGATTATTTTGCCTTGCGGCAAATGTACGAACAGGGCATTGCTCGCATGCGCAAAGACCATATACCGGCACTTTTTCACGTTACCGAAGTTACTCAGCCACAGGGCCACTCCACTTCCGGTTCGCATGAGCGTTACAAATCGCCGGAACGTCTGCAATGGGAGCAGGAGGCAGATGGCATTCGCCGCATGCGGGCCTGGCTGTTGGCCGAAGAGCTTGCTACCGAAAAGGAACTCGATAAAATTGAGGCTGAAGCCAAAACCGAAGTGCGCAAAGCGCGGGATAAAGCCTGGGAGCGATACTTGGCTCCCAGCCGAAAAGCACGCAAGGAGTTGGAGGCTATCTACAACGACCTGGAGCCTCATTTGCCGAAAGGCGAAAGATTTACAGCGCTCTTTTCCGCCTTTCGGCAAATGAAAGAACCGGCCTTTTACGAATTGGTCAGCCATGCGCGTCGGGTATTGTTTGCCGCAAGGCCGCGTTTCACAGCGGTTGCAGAAGAACTGCAAGCCTGGCTCGACAAGGCTTTGCAAAAAGTAGCGAGCGATTACCACACTCACCTTTACAGCGAAGGGCCTCAATCGGCCCTGAATGTGCCGGTCGTGCCAGCCGTATTTTCCGAGGAATCTCCCCTGGTCAATGGCTTTCAGGTGCTCAATGCCTTTTTCGACAAAGTGCTTGAACGCGATCCGCGCTTCATCGCTTTTGGCGAAGACCTGGGGCATATCGGCGACGTCAACCAGGGATTTGCCGGCTTGCAGGCCAAGTACGGCGAAGAACGGGTCTTCGATACCGGTATTCGGGAATGGAGTATTGTGGGGCAGGCTATCGGTATGGCCATGCGGGGCCTGCGCCCCCTGGCCGAAATACAGTACCTGGACTACCTGGTGTATGCCCTGGAGCCTTTGACCGATGACCTGGCAACTTTGCGCTATCGTTGCGATGGCATTCAACGCGCACCGGCCATCATCCGAACGCGGGGCCATCGGCTGGAAGGCATTTGGCATACGGGCTCTCCCATGGGCATGCTCGTCCATGCCCTGAGGGGTATTCATCTGCTGGTGCCTCGCAACATGACGCAGGCTGCGGGCATGTACAATACCCTTTTGCAAAGTGACGAACCGGGCCTGGTCATCGAGTGCCTCAACGGCTATCGACTTAAAGAACGCCTACCCGACAACATAGGCGATTTTACCGTGCCTCTGGGCGTGCCCGAAATCCTGCGCGAAGGTGAAGACCTGACGCTGGTTACTTACGGCTCCTGCGTGCGCATTGCCCGGGCAGCTGTGACGCTACTTGAAGAGACGGGTATCTCCGTAGAACTCATCGATGCCCAAACGCTCTTGCCCTTCGACCGCTACGGTATCATCGGGCAATCGTTGAAAAAGACAAACCGCATCGTCTTCATGGACGAAGATGTACCAGGAGGAGCTACGGCTTTCATGATGAGACAGGTGTTGGAAGAGCAAAACGGATATGCGTATCTGGATTCTCCGCCCCGCACCATCACGGCCAAAGCCCATCGTTCGCCTTACGGCTCCGATGGGGATTATTTCTCCAAACCCAATGCCGAAGATGTGTATGAGCTGATTTTTGAGATGATGTATGAGGCAGAACCCAAACGCTTTGATTAAATCATGAACAGATTGCCGCGCATTCTGCAGATGTTGGAAAATCAACCTGAAGATGCCTTTTTGCTCTATGCTTTGGCCAAAGAATACGAAAAGGCAGGTGAGCAGCAAAAGGCTTTGCAAGCTTTTTTGAAACTGCAATCCCTGCATCCGGATTACGTGGGATTTTACTATCACTTGGGGAAATTGTATGAAAAACTCGGGCAAACCGATAAGGCTCGCGAAACCTATGCCGAAGGCATGGAACGCTGTCGGGCTGTGGGAGATCAACACGCTTACAGCGAGTTGCTCACTGCAGCAGAGGAGTTGTGATAAAACCCAGGCAAAACCCCCAAACCAAAATGCAAACTATGAAACCCGAAAATCCCTTTTTGCCTTTTTTGCTCTTTTTGGCGTTGCAAAGTTTTGCCTTCGGGCTGTCTGCTCAAATGTCGGCCCTGCCGGAGGTCTCGTACGAACAAGGCAAAATCATCGGAAGCCTGCCCTATGGGCGCCACTTCTTCATCCTGGGTAGTACCCATCTGCCCAAAGGGCAGCGCGCTCAGCGCGTGGAAGTGAAAATCTGGCAACTCCCGGGACACTATTACGGCGCTCGCAGAACAGCTGAAGCCATAACGGCAACTCAAGTGGCCGAAACCCTGGCCGGGCCACCCCTGGTTTCTTCTTATTGGTCGGCCGATGAAACCGACCAGGTGGAAGTATTTCGCCTCTACATCGATCGCCCCCTGGAGTTTGCTTCCCGATACGTCTTGCAGTTTACCTATAAAGTGCCCGTGCAGTTTGAACTGGACGAAGACCAAAAAGACGAACTCATAGACCTCATAGCCGATCGAATTTTCGAGAAAGTCGTTCAGCAGGGCGGCATCACACAAAGTGATATCCGCCAAATCATCAACATGGAACTGGGGGCTTATCTGGGGCGCCTGGATGCCTATGCGGCTTATTTCAGCCCCGATGCTCAAGTTTATCCCAAATACGAAAACCTGCCCATCAGTCAGGCTACGCTGGAACGGCTCAGCAAAGAGATGGGGCGCTTTAGCTCCAGCTTGCAAACGCTGAACTTCCTCGAAGGGCAAATCCAAAAGGCCAAACAGGAGCTGAACGAACTGGACCCCGCTTCCGAAAAAGCCCAAGCGGTTAAAGAAGCTTTGGCCTCTATGAAAGCTCAGAAAAAAGCCGCTGAAGAAAAACTCAAAACGCTTCGGGAGGCCCTGCCGGATGTTTTGCAAATCGTTCGGGAAAAACTGATCGAGGCGCGCGTTACCTACACCATTGAGCAGCCCGAAGCGCTCTCCGTAGCCGAAGTGGATGCCATCCGCATCGGAACTTCCTTCGGCGGAGCCCTGGTCGGTCTGAATGTCTTGGATGAATCCCGTGCTTTTGATGCTTTGGGTTATTCAGCCCTGAAGTTTTACCTGCGCCCGGTGGACAAACGCCTGGCTCAACCCTATCTCACGGGAGAGTATTTCATCAACAGGCTGTCTGTGCTCACAGGACTTGCTCTGGGGGGTACGCTCGAGTACAAAGGGCAGCAGTTGCAAAAAGCCATAGGGGTGTATCCGCTTTTGGGCTTTAGCTTTGACCTGAGTCGCTACATGTCCATCGACCTGGCTGCCACCCTGTTTGAACAGCCTTCGCTAAGTCCGCTTACGCAAACGTCTAATTTGCGCATGGGCCCTGTTATCGGGATTAATTTCGATGGTGACTTGTTTAACCGCTTTCAAACCTTGTTTTCGGGAGAAACCTATCAGATAAACCCTGCGGGGAATTGAGAGCCGTCTTTTTTCCGTATCAGCTGTGGCACGAATCCTTGTAGGTGTTGAAACAGCACAAAAAACCAAAGATATGTCAAGACCTTTTGTAGAGTTTTCCCAGCAGCCTCCCATCGTGCTTTCCTGTTCGGAAAAACGGGAAGTGCGTCTGAAAGTCAAACCGCGCGTAGCAGGTCCCTGTACCCTGACACTCAGTTTGGTAATGGCCGATTGCCATTTCGGTAATGGAGAACAGCAGGTTACAGGGCAGTTGCAGGCCTCTGCTGCCGATGATAGCCTGGAATACGTGTTTCGGCTTTCGGCTCAAGCCAACACTCCGGGAAATTACTTCACCATCCTCATTGCTCAAGCCGAAAATGCAGCTGGTCAGAAATCTTTTCAGCGGCCTATCGAACTGGAGATTCATTGTACCGGCCAGCCCCTGCCGTCGGCAGATCCGGAATTTCTCCAACCGGAGGTTCCTTCGGATAAGCCGGCCTTGGCAGAAATGGAAACAACTGAAGACGAAGAAACCGGGGAAACCCGGGCAGACGGGGATGCTGAAAAGCCTACCGACGATACAGAAGAGGAAGAAGACAGCAGCGAGGCTGTTTTGCCGGAGGAGTTGCCGCCTCAACCTGCCGAAGAAGAATCTGAACCGGAGCCGGTAACACCTCCGGAACCAAGCAGTCAGATAGTTGAAGAGGTAGATGCCGACTTGGCCGAACCGACTGAGGACCTCATCGATGAAGTTTTACCTCCCAAGGAGGAAAATTCCTCTACAACTGAGCTTTCCGAACAGCCCTTGCCTTCCGGCAAATCGAAAAAATCGGGGGGATGTTTGGGCGTTTTGCTTTTCTTGCTGAGCTTGACCTTAGGCGTGGCTTGTCAGTTGGAGAATCCCGACTTGGGTGTTGCTGTTGAGGATGTGATCCAATTGCAGGCAGAAGGCGATGCACAAACTTTGCCGGCCGATGGTTTTTCCCGCTTGCAGCTTACGGCTACGCTGGGCCCTCAGGCCGATGCCAACCGGACCATCACTTTTTTTACTGAATTTGGAGGCTTTGCCGAGGCGGGAGGCGAAAACACCTATGAAGTTGTGGCTTCCGCCAAATCCGCTACGGCAACGCTTATTGCCGGCACTCGGGTCGTGGAAGGGGCTTTGCTTACGGCTTCGGTAGATGGCTTTACGGCAGAATACCCCATGGACTTTTTGCGGGCTTTACCTCAAGACGCCGTTTTTACGGCAGACAAGCTGTTGCTGGCTGCTGATGGCCTGGATTTCACCAAGCTCTATCTGAATTTATACCGCGACCAAGGCCAAGCCTCGGAAGGAGCCAAAGTTACTTTCTCGGTAGAGCTTTTGGAGGGAGATACCCAAGTAGCTTTGGTTCCTTTTGTCTATAGCGTGGGTTCTGTAGCTACAGCCGAGCTGCGTAGCGCCAACACCGAGCCGGGCTTGGTACGCATCACAGCTTCTGTCGAAGGGGAGAACGGCCCCTTGGAGCGCAGCCTGGATATTCAATTTGAGTGAGCTGCGGTTTATTGCAAACGGCTTTGAAGGATGACTTTCCCAACCCGAACCTGCCCTGAGCTGTCGCTCAGGAGCAGGATATAGCGCCCGGGGGGCAGGGCGTGGAGATTCAAGTCAAGCGTTGTTTGCGCCGGATTGACTTTTTTCTCCAGTTGTATGCGGCCCTGTTCGTCCATGAAGCGAAGGATACAGGGGTTATGCAGGGAGTTTTTAGTGGAGAATTCAATGGACAGCGGGCCACTGGTCGGGTTGGGGTAAAAGGTGAGTTTTTCAGGCAGAGAGACCTCTCGGTTGTTTACACCGGTGTCTTTGCCGTAAATTTTGAGATTGCGCCAGTTGCCTTGCATGGCTATTCCCAAGCCATAGTGGGTGTTGCTAATCCTGTGCAGACCGGCACCTTCGAGGCTGTAGGTAATGGAATCGACTTGCTGTTGAATGGCCATTTGGCCATCGAGGTATAGTCGCGTATCACCTTGACGCGAACTGAGCGTTAGCTGGTACCATTGGCCGGTTTGCACCGGGGTGGTGGTTTCATAAAGGATATCGTTGACGAGCAACTGCAATTGGCCATTGACGACAAAAGCGCCTAACCAGCGATAGGAGTCTCCGGCTACAAAAATGGGGCGGTAGTCTGTGGCTGCGGCTTTGAATTCCAGGCTGAAAGCAAAATTGAGGCTGTCGGGAAAGGTTATGGCCGGCGTGCTGATGAGGCTGCCGTCAGGTTCACCGGAATAGATGTACATGCCATTGGCGTAAATACCCTCGGGGCCTTGAAATTCGGTATTGGTCAACTCCATGTTGCCGTAATTGCCCGTGACATCTGCAGCTGCGCTGTCGGTCAGGGGATAGTGAGCCAGCAAGACAAAATCGCTGAGGTCCTGGGCTTTTATCAGTGAAAGCGATAAACCGCAGACCAAAAGAAGCAGGGTAAAAGCTCGTTTCATTGTTTTATTAAGTTTAAAAGCCGCGAAAGGCTTTGTGTTTGTGTTCGAGCTGCAAGGTAGCCCCGGGCCCGTTTACCCCCTTTGCTCAAATGGGACAAAAGTTTGACGCAGGCTGCAAAAGGGCTTTGGAGAGGCATTTTGTCAGGGCGTGGGAAAGTTTTTGCCGAAAGGCCGTTGGAAAATCAAACAATAATCGTATCTTTGCGCACCCATTTTGCGCAAGCAAGTTATTGCGGGTATCACAAAAGCAGATGAACGATGAAAAAAGGCATTCATCCCGAGAATTACCGTTTGGTTGTATTTAAGGATTTTTCCTGCGGGGAGGCTTTCCTGACCCGCTCTTGTGCGCCGTCGAAGGAGACCATCAAGTGGGAAGACGGCAACGAATATCCCTTGGTGAAGTTGGAAATTTCCAACAAATCCCATCCTTTCTTCACCGGTAAGATGAAGTTTGTGGATACGGCCGGTCGTATCGATAAGTTCAACAAGAAGTTTGGCAAGACGCGTTTCGCCAAAAAGGAAGAGACAGATACGAAAGTCGAGGAATAGACTGTTCTTTATCGCATGAAGAACATCATTCTCTTTGACGGGCCGCAGCGCGAACACTTGCTGCCTTTCACCTATTTGCGGCCGGTGGGCGATTTGCGCGTGGGCCTGCTCAGTTTGCGCGAGAAGTGGGAGCATCATCTCAAGGGTAGAGGTTCTTACATCACGCGAGAATATTTGGGGGATTTGTATCCCATTGTCATTTCGGAGAAGAACTACATCGTCAATGCTGCCGTTTTACCGGATGAGGATTTGGTGCAGCGCATTCTGGCCTTGCACGACAACGAGGCTTTGCTGGAAGATTCCGATTTGGTAGCTACCTGCTTGGACGAGCAGCAGTTTAATCGCATGATGGATGATGAGCCTTTGGGGGAGTTGACTTCGTTTCCTTGCCATTGTTCTCTGCGGGTTTTGGGTAAGCTACCCGATTTGCTCAACGAACACGATTTGGAGTTGCGCCGAGATTTTGAGCGCATTACAGCGGGCAGGCGTTCGGCTCCTTTGCCGGCTTCCAACCGCTTTTGGGGAGACAAAAAGCAACTCTTCATTGAGGAGGGTGCTGAGGTCGAGGGGGCTATGCTGAATGCCACAAAGGGGCCCATCTACATCGGAAAAGGAGCGGTAGTCATGGAGGGAAGCTTGTTGCGTGGCCCGATTGGCATTGGGGCGTACAGCACCGTAAAAATGGGAGCGCGCTTGTACGGGCCGGTGAGCTTAGGGCCGCATTGCAAAGTTGGAGGTGAGTTGAGCAACGTCATCATGCAGGGCTATTCAAACAAAGGGCATGACGGTTATCTGGGGGATTCCGTCATCGGGCAGTGGTGCAATCTCGGGGCCGATACTAACACTTCCAACCTGAAAAACAATTACGGTGAAGTGAAATTGTGGGACTACGTGGCTCGGCGTTTTGTGCCTTCGGGCCGGCAGTTCTGTGGGCTTTTCATGGGGGACCACTCCAAGTCAGGTATTAACACCATGTTTAATACGGGTACGGTGGTAGGCCTTTCGGCCAATGTTTTCGGTAGCGGTTACCCGCGCAATTTCATTCCTTCTTTTTCCTGGGGTGGTGCTTCGGGTTTCAGGACTTATCTACCCGACAAGGCTTTTGAAACGGCAGAGCGCATGATGGCGCGTCGGAATAAGCAGCTGTCTTCTTCGGAGCGCATTGCTATGCTCAAAGTTTTTGAGGATACAGCTGTTTTTCGCACTTGGGAGCAAAAGCGAGAGGACTGAGATGCGGCCGGTTTTCTGGAAGCGGCTGCTCAGTTATTTTACGGACATCCAAGTGGAGTCGGTTTCCAGTGATTGGAACCCCCAGCTACAGGTTTTGCTCAGTCGCGGAAGGTATCAGCTTTGTACATCCGGGGCCATTTATTCTTACGAAGACCTGTATGCCAATTTTTACCTCACCTTTGCCATGCTTCATTCCGGATATAATGCGGTCTTTCCCAAGGGCCCGGGCAGGGAAGCCGGACGCATGTACCTTCGGCAAGGCCGTTTGTTTGAAGAGCCTTTTACATCGGTTTTAGCCGATCGAAAATCGGTTTTGCTGTTAGGCCTTGGTTTGGGTAGTGTGCCTTGGATGCTGGAGCGGCACTTTGGCCTGAATTTTCACTATACGGCCGTGGAGGTAGATGAAGCCGTGGTGTATTTAGCTCAAAAATATGCTCTGGGAGAATTGGAGTCATCCATGGAGATTGTCTGTGCCGACGCTTTGGCTTTTGTGGAACAGGACGATCGCTGCTATGATTTGGTCATCATGGATGTTTTTCGCGATGCGGTCATTCCGGCAGCTTTTCAGACCTCTTCTTTTTTGGACTGTCTGCGTAGCCGGCTTTCGCCAAATGGGGTACTGCTTTTCAACTTTTTGGCCCGAACGACAGAAGATCGCAAGCGGGCCGATCGCTTTTTTCGGGAAAAATTTCTGCGGGTTTTTCCTTTGGGCAATTACCTGGACACCGGAGGGAATTGGGTGTTGATGAATGGTTTGGATTGAAGGTGCCGGATAAGCAAGAGCAAACGCTCCGGGAAAGAAATGCCCGAGTTCTCTTTTGGGCCTTTCCATCTGGATCTTTTTTGCTATTTTTGCCCGACTTTAAATGAAGAGTTCGTTCTCACTGAGGGGATGATCATGGCGGAGCGATTTGGGAGGCGTCAGCCTTCCAAATTACCTACCTTTCGCCGGTTTGCGAGTAGTAAATGTCCCGAACCATTTCGGTTTGGGCATATCAAAGTAAGTGGTCTATGTTTACCATCAACATTTATCTGCGTTTTGCTCTCATCGCCCTGTTTTTGGGTGGCGGTATAGTTTTGGCGGCCTTGTACAGCTTTTGGTACGCTCTGCCTTTAATCTTAATTGGCCTGGCCTTATTGATTGGCTATTTTCTTTTGGGCACCATTCAGTCGGCTGCGACGATGTTGCAGGCCGGTAAGATGGCTGAGGCGGAAAAGCGTTTGAATTTGACGTTTTTTCCCGCTTTGTTGTACAGTGCCAACAAAGCCTACTACTATATGTTGCGGGCGGGCATAGCTCAGCACAAGCAGCAGAATCAGGAAGCTGAACGCTTTTTGCAGTTGGCCCGGGAAGTGAAGGTGCCTACCGACAACGAACGGGCGGTGATTCATTTGCAGTTGGCCAATATCGCTATGCAGCGCAACAACTGGGCGCAGGCCAAGGCTTATTTTAAAGTGGCTAAAAATTGCAAGCTTACCGAGCCGGCTATCAAAGAGCAGATTAGGGAATTTGAAAAAGCCCTGAAAAACAGTGGCGTGCTCAAACCCGGAATGAGAGGGCAGCGCATGCAGCCCGGTGGTAAGCGTCGTCGGCCTAAGATTCGCTGAATGGGCAGGCTCTTGTTTGGCGAAAGCCGAAAAATCACTTCTTCCTTTGGCGAAAATCAGAAAAATATTCGTTTGTTCCGTTTGTGGTACGCAAAGCGCCAAATGGATGGGGCGTTGCCCGGGTTGTGAAGGCTGGAACACCTTCCAGGAAGAAGTGGTTTACAGAGAGAGTGAGCGGGAAAAGCAGAGAGAAAGGTGGAGGGGGAATCAGAGTAACTCTCTGGCCGAAGCCCAAGCCGTGCCTTTACCTGAAGTTCAGGCCGGAGAGCGAGTTCGTTTGAAGTTGCCCGATGCAGAGTTGCAGCGCGTTTTGGGTGGTGGCCTGGTGCCGGGCTCCTTGGTGCTGATCGGAGGAGAGCCGGGCATAGGAAAATCGACCCTCATGTTGCAGATGGCCATGTCTCTCGAGGAACGCGTTTTGTACGTGAGCGGCGAAGAAAGCGCCTCTCAAATTAAAATGAGAGCAGACCGCATAGGCTTGGTCAATCCCGATTGTTATTTGTTGACGCAAACCAATACGACTCAAATCTTGCAGCAGGCCCGCAAATTGGAGCCGGCCTTTTTGATTGTGGATTCCATTCAGACACTGCGCTCGCCTTTGCTGGATTCTCTGCCTGGGAGTGTAACACAAATAAGAGAAAGTGCCGGAGAGCTACAGCGCTTTGCCAAAGAAACGGGCATTCCCGTGGTTTTGATCGGCCACATCAACAAAGAAGGACAACTGGCAGGGCCTAAATTGTTGGAGCATGTGGTGGATACCGTGTTGAGCTTTGAGGGAGATCGCAACCATGCCTATCGGATTTTGAGGTCTTTAAAAAATCGCTTTGGCTCTACTGATGAACTGGGCATTTACGAAATGCGGGGTTCCGGTCTCAGGCCGGTGAGCAATCCTTCCGAGTTGCTCATCGCTCAGACCGACGAGCAGCTCAGCGGTAGCGCCATAGCAGCTACGGTAGAAGGGCTGCGCCCCATGCTGATAGAAACGCAGGCCTTGGTGAGTACGGCGGTGTATGGCACTCCTCAGCGTTCGGCCACGGGCTTTGACCTTCGACGTTTGCACATGTTGTTGGCTGTTTTGGAAAAACGTGGAAAATTTCCACTGGGGCAGTACGACGTCTTTCTCAATATGGCCGGAGGCATACGTGTACAGGATCCAGGAATTGATCTGGCCGTCATCAGCTCCTTGCTCTCTTCCTTTCACGACATAGCTCTCCCATATCATTCCTGTTTTGCAGGTGAAGTGGGGCTATCCGGAGAAATTCGTGCCGTACATCGCATTGAGCAACGAATCCAGGAGGCTGATCGTTTGGGCTTTAAGTTGTTTTACCTCCCACGATCTAACATGAAAGGTTTGGATTCTTCTCGTTATGCCATTGAGCTGAAACCCATGGGGAAGGTTGAGGAATTGTACCATGAGTTGTTTGAGCTTTGATTGAGCAAAGGCGTAAAAAAAATACAAGCATGAAACATCTTTTTGTCTTTTTTGCTTTATTGTCTTTACCCTGTTTTCTTTGGGGGCAACAGCGCTTTGAAGGGAGGGTCATTGTCGGTTTGAATGCTTCTCAAATCCAGGGAGATGATCTGGCAGGCTACAACAAGGCGGGTTTGCGAGCCGGTTTGGGCGTGTCGGCTGTATTGGGCGAGAGGACATCTCTGGGGTTGAACATGCTGTTTAGCCAGCGCGGCAGTTCTTCTCCACTAACGAGAAACAACAGTGTGCCCCGTCGTTTGGTGCAGCTCAATTACGTGGAATTGCCGCTGCTCTTTTCCTTGGCTGATTGGTGGGACGAAAAGCAGAGTTTTTATCATCTTGCTTTTCAGGCGGGCTTAAGCTACAGCCGTTTGATCAATTCCAGCGTTGAGTTTTTTCCGCCTTTTGAAACCGAGAAAGAAAATTTTGCTCAAAATGATTTGAGCTTTTCTTTGGGTGTAACGTATTATGCCAATCCTCATTGGGGTTTTTCTGCGTCTTACACCCGTTCCATATTCTTGTTGTACAACAACAAAAAGCACTTGAACGACAATGGCGCACCGATTTACGCTTCTTCCATGCGGGCTTATTTTATTAGCTTTGAGGTGCAGTACAAGTTTTGATTGTTTGCCCTTTTGTTGAAGGGCTTAGAGCAAAGTGGTTCGAGTGTGAAAGGTGAAAAACAGTAACTAAAAGTTTGAGCTTGCCGGAGTATCCTCGCTAACAGACTTTGACCTCACAAAATTCTTACCATGAAACGGTACTTCTTTTTGCTTTCATTTTTTTTGTTGCTTCTCTTTGCCTGTGGAGAGAATGTTTCGGATAAACAGAAAAAGGACAGAACAGTTGATTCTTCAGAAAAACAAGTGTTTTATCCGAGCTATCCCATCGACAGTTTAAAACAGCTGTGGCTGCATTGCGATTACATAGATGTTTTGTATTACGATTTGCCGGCATCTATGAGCATTACCGATACCAACAGCATTCATCAGATGCTGAGCATCATTGCTGCAGAACCGGCGCCGCGCAAGCCGGATTGTAAACCCATAGGGCGTCTTTTCTTTCAAGTTCAGGGTGACAACAGAGCTTCAGCTGATTTGTATTTCTCGGATGCCTGTAAGTTTTTGGTTTTTTTGGAGAACGAAAAGCCTCAGTGGGGAAATCTGTTGACCGATAGA
>Ga0256839_1000403_pt1 | contig 55914 bp, 59 predicted proteins | sample 354166metaG_FD_185968 | JGI IMG/M metagenome (GOLD analysis project Ga0256839, IMG submission 185968) | Hydrothermal vent microbial communities from Mid Atlantic Ridge, Atlantic Ocean - 354-166 | ecosystem: Environmental > Aquatic > Marine > Hydrothermal vents | place: Atlantic Ocean: Mid...
AGCCAGGACTTCTGGTACCACGTGCTCAGGGAGCGGGGGCTGGCCTTCGACGCGGCCATGGACGCCTACATGCGCCACCCCATGACGGTCGCGGGTACGAACGATGCGTTGGACGGAAAACTGGCCGACGAGTACTGGCACTGGTTCAGGGACCAAACCTACGAAAAGGGTGGGGCGACCGCCCGCCCCGCCCCGGCCTGCCGGCCCGACCCCAACACCGCGATCACCGTGGCGCAGCTGAACGCCAACACCACCTCCGAGGCCTTCGTGGACCACAGCTACAAGCGTTACGTCTTCTCGGGCGCCGTCTTCCGCTACAAGCTGCCGAACACCGAACCCTTCCCCGTCACCTGGAGGCTGTGGTTCACGATCTCCGGCGACCCCCTCACGCCGAACGACCGCAACGCCGTCGACACCCAGGCCTGGAGCTGCAGCTGGCAGACGGGCCCCGTGGAGATCCGGGTGCCCCCCGGGCAGACCCTCGAAAGCGGCGCCCTGGCCGCCAACGTCGATCTGGGCGCGGCCGCAGACGACGAGGCGACCCCGGTGGGAGGCGGGAAACCCTACCGGCTGCACGCCAAACCCCTGCGCGGCAAGGTGGCGCTCGACGGGCCGCCGGGCGGGCTGAGCGTGACCGTGACCGAGCTCAGCACCCTTGGTTCGATGAGCTACGCCCTGACCGAAACCTCGCCGGGGAGCGGCACCTACCTGATCGCCCTGCCCGTGGGCCGCTACGACATCCGCGCAAGCGGCAGCGGCGGCTACTCGGCCACGTACCGCAACGTGGCGGTCCAGGAAAGCACCACCGCGACCCCGACCCCCGAAAACCCGCCGGGGCGCGAGATCGTCTTCCTGGGACGGTCGTCGGGCGGCCCGTTGAACCTTTACCTCTGGGACCTCGATCGGGGAACGGTTCGCGCCCTGACCTCGTTTGCCGACGATGCCTGGGCCGACCCCGCGGCGCAGGCGGTGTCCTTCGCCGCCGTGCGCACCGCGGCAGGGGACCTGGTGGCCGTGATGCTCCAGGATCCGGGCTCGAATGGCACCGAGGCGCTCTACCGCCTTAGCCTCGCCGACGCCCAGGCCGTCCCCGCGGCCAACCTGCCCGGGAGCTACCAGCTCAGCTACGTCAACCTGAGCTTCCAGGAGAGCGGCCCAGCAGCGCTGCGCTACTTCGAGGACACCCTGGGAACCCGGCAGCTGCAGATGATCGACCTGCTGACCGGCGAGGTCGTTTGGACCGCGGACGTGAGCGGGTACGCCACGCAATGCGGCTGGCGCCCCGGCCGCAGCGTCTGGGCCGGAGGGTACCTGCTGGGCTGCGGAAACATGGATTCCAGCTCGAACTGGACGGCCCTGGTCGCCGCCGTTCCCTCGCCGCTGGGTGGTTACCAGGGCACCCTCGCGCGCGACCCCACCTTCATGCAGTTCGAAGGCCCCGCCGACTTCGGCGGCATCAACCTGGGCAACTCGTTGATCTTCGTGGAGCGCGCCCTCTACCCCGACTTCTCGGAAGCCACCGGGTTCGTCGTCGACGCCAACACCACGGCCAGCACCTTCGTCGCACTGCCCGGAGAAACCCCTTACCGCTGCAGCCCCGCACCCAAGCTCATGCAGGTGGCCTGCCTGCGCACGGGCGGGGTGGTCGTGCACACCATCGACGGCACCGGCGCCGTCACCCAGACCGAGAGCTTCGCCCTGCCCGGGGGGTACACCATCGACACCGGCCAACTGGACGCGATCGACTTCGTGGAACCGCTCGAGCGCTGAACGCCCCGCAACGAGCGACGCGGGGGCGGTCGCGCCCCCGCGTCGCGTTTGGCGCACTCAGCCCGAGGGTTGCTCGGGACCCTTCCACAGCAGGCGGCCGCAGCTGGGGCAGCGCACCACCTGCTGCCCCTGGTAGACCCGCTGGGCCACGTGGGTGGGCAGCTGCACGCTGCAGGCGCTGCAGCGGTAGACGCCGCCCTTGGCGTAGACCAGCGCCACGCCCACCCCTTTGCGGGCGCGGCGGATGGCCTGGTACTCGCGCAACAGGTTCTTGGGGACGGCCGCCGCCATCTCCTCGCGCTTGGCCAGCTTCTCCTGGTACTCGGCCTCGAGCTGGGCCACGCGCTCGGCGTTCTTGGCCTCGAGCGCATCGAGCTCGGGCTTCATCTCGGCCATTTCGGCCTCGAGCGCCTGGATCTGCTCGGCCAGGTTCTCCATCTCCTCGAGGATGGGCATGGTCAGTTCGGTGAGCTCGTCGATGCGGGTCGAGAGTTGCTGGATGCGGTTTTCGAACTGGGTCTGCTCGCGCACGCTCGAGGACTGCATCTGCTCGTCCTCGGCCTGCTTGCGCTTGGCGGTGAGGTCTTTGATCTCCAGATCGTTCTGCTTGTACTCGCGCTGCAGGGTTAGGTAGCGCTCCTTGAGCTGGCCCAGCCGCGCCGACAACTCGGCCCACTTCTCGCGGGCCTCGATCAGCTCGGGCGGCAACAGTTCCTGCTGTTCCTTGATTTTATCAAGCTCTTGGTCGCGCTCCTGAAGGGTGTACAAGTCGGCAAGGGCACCCGCAATATTCACGTCCTTCATCATAACACCCCGGCGGGCTCAGGCGTTTCGGCGGTTAGGGCAGTCGTCCACCAGCACGCAGGCGTCGCACTTCGGCTTGCGCGCGGTGCAGACGTAGCGGCCGTGGAGGATGAGGGCGTGGTGCACGAAGATCCACTTCTCGCGGGGAAAGAGCGCTTCCAGCTCGGCCCCGATCTTCTCCGGAGTCCGGGCGCGCGCGAGGCAGAGCCGGTGCGCCAGCCGCGCCAGGTGGGTGTCCACGGCGATGCCCGGGACCCCGAAGGCCGCGCCCAGCACCACCGTGGCCGTCTTCCAGCCCACACCGGGCAGCGCCATCAACGCCTTCTTGTCGCGCGGGACCTCGCCGCCGTGCTCCTCCACGAGCCTCTGCGCCAGCGCCACCAGGTTGCGCGCCTTGGTGCGGAAGAGCCCGATGCGGCGGATGAAGGGCTCGACCTCGCCGGGGGTGGCCGCCGCCAGCACCTCGGGGGTGGGAAAGCGCGCGAAGAGGGCGGGGGTGGCCTCGTTGACCGACCTGTCGGTGGCCTGGGCGCTGAGCACGGTGGCCACCAGCAGCTGGAAGGGGCTCTCGTGACGCAGCTCGGTGCGCGCCTGGGGGTAGGCGGCCTCCAGCTTCTCCAGGATGCGCAGGGCACGCTCGCGTTTCCTGGCCTTGGACTCGCGCGGGCAGCGCAGCTTCGCGGGCGCCATGGGGCCGATTATACTGGCCGCATGCCCCGCCCCAAGCGCGGCCTGATCGTGCGCGAACCCTACGCCGGCTGGATCGTGGACGGCGTGAAGACCTGGGAGATCCGCAAGCACCCCACGCGTGTCCGCGGCCCCATCGGCATCGTCAGCGGCGGCCGCCTCATCGGGCAGGTGGACGTGGTGGGGGTGGAGGGACCCTTCGGCGCGGAGGAGCTGGCGGCCCACGAAGACCGCCACCGCGCCGGCGGGTTCCTCGAGGCCTACGCCCAGGGCAAGCCGTTGTGGGCCTGGGTGCTGGAAAACCCCCGGCGCTACCCCGAGCCTCTGCCCGTACCGCCGCGCCGGGGGCGGATGCTGTGGGTGAACCTCGACGGGGTTCAGTGGCCCGGCTCGGACCAGACCGAGCCGTAGCCAACGTAGACGATGCGGTCGGGCTCGAGCGCAGCGCGCACCTCCTCCCGGTGGCTGCTGACCACCAGGGTGATCCCCGCCTCGCGCACGAGGCGGGCCAGCGCCCGGGCGAGCCGGCGTGCGTTCGGCCCGTCGAGGTGGGCGGCGAACTCGTCAACGAGCAACAGGTCGGGGCGCCCGGCGAGGAGCAGCGCCAGCCGGAAGCGCTCGCGTTGGCCTGTGGAAAGCTGATCGGGGAGGGCGCGCCAGAGCACCGCGTCGGCCAGACCCACCCGCCCCAGCAGCTCCGCCGCGGCCGGCACGTCCTGCAGCCGGCGCGCCACCCGCTCGAGCAGCACCTCGTCCCCCAGAGCAGGCTCGGCGACGCCGGGCAGGTAGGCCTCGACCCGTCCCTCGGGCACGTCCACCCACCCGGCGTCGGGCATCTCGTCCCAGAGCAGGCGCAGGAGCGTCGTCTTCCCCGCCCCGCTGGCGCCCCACAACAGCTGCACCGTTCCTGGTTCGATGCGCAGCTTGACGCCGCGCAACACCCGGCGCTCGATGCGGCGGCGGCGCACCCCGAAGGCTTCGAGCAGCACCCGTACCTCGGGCGCCAGCTCCTCCAGGTTCAGGTCGCTGGCGTACGCCTTGTCCACCCCGTGGAAGACCACGGGGCCGGCAAGCCCGCGCACCCGGCCGTAGCGTGGGCGGTAGAGCCGCCCCCGGTGCTCGACGGCATAGGGATCGGACTGCAGGAAGCGGCGCATGCGGCGCGCCGCCGCGTCGGTGAGCGGGTAGGCGAGGACGGGCCGCCCGGAGGCGGTGTCCCACAGGTAGCGGAACCCCGCGTTCTCGAAGAAGGGATGGTAGCGGGCCATCTGCGCGACCGTGCACACCAGCTCCTTGTCGCGCCGCCCGTCGGGAACGCCGCGCTCCACCGCCCACTCGAGCCCCAGGCGCACGATCCGCGCGCCCAGGCCGTCCGAACGGTAATCCGGGTGCACGACCGCGCGCGCGATTCGCGCGGCCGCCACCCGCACCCGGTCGATCACCCGCTGCGCCGCTTCTTCCCAGGGATGCCCCTCGGGCAGCAAGCCTTTGACGTCGAAGGTGGGGTGGAACCAGTCCGCGGGAAAGACCTCTTCGCGAACTCGCCGCTCGATCCCCCCGGGGGTGCGCCGGTGCATCGCCGGCAACGGCGGGTCGATCCGCAGGTAGGCCACGATGGCCGGTTCGAAGGGCTTGCGCTCGGCGAGTTCCATGACCAGGAAACGGCTCGCCGGGGTGGAGCCGCGGATGTCGAGCAGCCGCCCCTCGCCCTGCCGGCATCGCGGCTTGGCGGACGCCCGCACCCGTCGCCCGTCCGGGCAGCGCCACACCGCCACGGTCTCGTGATCCGCGGCGTAGTGGTACTGCTCCAGCTCGGCGATCGCTTCGTAGTCCTGTTCGAAGCGCGCCTCGCGCACGCGCAGGGCATAGCCGTAGAGCGTGCGGACGTAAACGCCGGAACGCGCGTGTTCCACCTCGCGCTCGAAGGGGGGCCAGTGCACCCGTCCCGCCCGCTTGAGCACGTAGTCTTCCGCGTCGAGCAGGTTGCCCACGGCCCCGCCCCGAATCCGCAGCTGCACCTCCTCGCCCTCGCGCAGCCAACGCGCCGCGTCGCCGCTCATCCGCAGCGTGGGCCCACCGGCGAGGTCCACCTCGCCGAACCAGCGCCAGTAGACGCGCCGCGCCGCGATGCGGTAGTTCATGCGTCCAGCCTACCGCGCGGGCGGGAGACCGCGGGAATCAGTAGGCCTTGGCAAAGAGGACCCGCTTGCCGTAGGCGCTGGGCCGGCCGCAGCGGACGCAGACCCCCTCTTCTTCGGGGAAGTCGAAGGGGATCAGGCGGGTGGTGGCCTTGGTCTCCTCCTGGATGGCCTTCTCGCAGGCGGCTTCGCCGCAGTGGAAGGCGGCGGCGAAGCCGTGATCCACCTGCACCTTGAAGGCTTCGTAGTCGTCGACCCGCCGCACCCCGGCCTCGCGGAAGGCAAGCGCGCGCTCGTAGAGGGCACGGTGAAAGCCCTCGAGCCGCTCGGGCAGGAGCCCCGGCAGGTCGCGCAGGCCGATGAACTCTTTCTCGCCGCCCAGCCGACTCTTGAGGACCGCGTGGCCGGCCTCGACGTCGCGGGGCCCGATCTCGATCCGCAACGGCACGCCCCTCAGCTCCCACTCGTTGAACTTGTAGCCAGGGCTGTACTGGTCGCGGTCGTCGGTGTGGACGCGCACACCGGCGGCGCGAATCTCGCGCGCGAGCTCGCGCGCGGCCTCGAGCACCACCTCGCGGGTGTTCTTGCGGTAGATGGGGACGACGACCACCTGAATCGGGGCCAGCCTGGGCGGCAGGATCAGGCCCTGGTCGTCGCCGTGGGCCATGATGATCGCCCCGATCATGCGGGTGGAAAGTCCCCAGGAGGTGGTCCAGACGTATTTTTCCTCCAGGTCCTGGTCCTGGAAGGTGATCTCGAAGGCGCGCGCGAAGTTCTGCCCCAGGAAGTGGCTGGTGCCGGCCTGGAGCGCCTTGCCGTCGCGCATCATCGCCTCGATGGTGGTGGTGTAAACGGCGCCGGCGAACTTTTCTTTCTCGGTCTTCATCCCTTCCCACACGGGGATGGCGGCGTAGTCACGGGCCAGCTGGGCGTAGACGCCCAGCATCCGCCGGGTCTCCTCCTCGGCCTCCTCGCGGGTGGCGTGGGCGGTGTGCCCCTCTTGCCAGAGGAACTCGGTCGTCCTCAGAAAAGGCCGCGGCCGCTTCTCCCAGCGCACCACGTTGGCCCACTGGTTCATCAGCACCGGCAGGTCACGCCAGCTGCTGATCCACTTCGACCACATGTAGCCGATCACGGTCTCGCTGGTCGGCCGCACCGCCAGCGGTTCCTCCAGCTCCTCGCCACCGGCGTGGGTGACCACCGCCAGCTCGGGAGCGAAACCCTCAACGTGCTCGGCTTCCTTTTGCAGGAAGCTCATGGGAATGAAGAGCGGGAAGTAGGCGTTCTCGTGCCCGGTCTCCTTGATCATCCGGTCGAGCTCGCGCTGCAGGTTCTCCCACAGCGCGTAGCCGTACGGGCGCATGACCATCGTGCCGCGCACCGGACCGTAGTCCACCAGCTCGGCCTTCTGGATGACGTCGATGTACCACTCACTGAAGTCCTGCGATTGCGGCGTGACGCCTTGCTCCTTCGCCATAGGGCCTATCCTAACCCGCCAGGGCGAGGCGGGCGCGGCTCCCTCGCGCGCCGGAGGTCACGGCCGCGCGCGCAACTGCACCCGCACCGGGTTGTGGTCGGAACTGGCGAAGTCCAGGTCCTCGGTGCGCACCTGCTGCACCTCGACGTTGGGGCTCACCAGGAAGCCGTCGATCACGGTCACGTAGTTCTCGCCCGGGCGCCACGGGCGACTCACGGAGCGGTTGGTGGGCGTGTGGGCGTCGTAGGCCCAGGTCCAGCCCGCGGGCGTCCAGTCCTCCGGGAAGGGCAGGTAGAAGGCGGGGCGCGGTTCGCTGTGGGCAAAGGCCGCGTCGGGGTCCACCCCGGGCAGGATCAGGTTCCAGTCGCCGCCCACGACCACGTAGTTGCCCCGCGCATACTCGCGGGTCATGACCTCCTTGATGTAGCCGAGCTGCTGCTCGCGCAGCTGGCCGGCGTCGAAGGCCGAGTTGTGGGTGTTGATCACCACCCAGTCGCGTCCGTTCGCGGCCGGGTAACGGGTGAGGACGAAGGCGCGGTCGAGCTGCACCAGCTGCACCAGGAAGCCGTACCGGCCGGGAAGGGTGTGGCGCTCAGCAGCGGCGGGGCGCCAACGCGACAGCGTCATCAGCCCCGACTTGACCCGGCCCATCGGCCGGGTCGCGGGCACCGGAACGAAGGCGACGTCGTAGTTCTTGGCCAGGGCGAACGCGTAGTCGGGGAGCGCCCGCGCCAACGCCAGCGCTTCGTTGATGCCGTAGCTGCGGCGGGAAGCCAGGTCCACCTCCTGGATCAGCACCACGTCGGCGGGGCGCTCCCTGAGGTGGGCGGCGATGCCCGCAAGGTAGCGCTCCACCTCGTCGCGGCCGGGCCAGCCGTGGGTTCCCCCGTCGAGAAAGAAGTCTTGCTCGGCACCCAGGCCGGCGTAACCGATGTTCCAGGTCAGGAGGCTCAGGCCCGCGGGCGCGCCGAAACTTCCCTGCCCCTGAACCGCGATCGGTTCCACGGGCTGCGGCCGGTAGTCGGTGATCCAGAGCCAGCCCACGAGGCCGGCGAAGGCCAGGGCCACGAGCAGCACCAAGCCGAAGAGGGCTGCGAAAAAACGCCGGAGGATCGTCATGTCCCTATGCTACGCCGGGCGGAAGCGGCCGCCGCCCCGGACCCAGACGAAGCCCAGGACCGTCAAACACGCTCCCAGGGCCATCAGCGGGAAGAGGGCGCCCAGCCCCAACGCCGCGGCGACCGCACCGCCCACGGGCGGCCCCACCAGTCCCCCCAAGTCCCAGCTGGCGGTGAAGAGGCTAAAGGCCGAACCCCGCAGCTCCGGCCGGGCGGCGCGGGTGACGGCCACGATGTTCGCGGGCAGGTAAAGCCCCGCCCCCGCCCCCATGAAGAAGCCCGCGGCGAAGGCGAGCGGCGGCAACGGCAGCGCCCAGAGCAGGAAGAGCCCGAAGGCGGCACTCACGAACCCCGCAAGCGCCACCCACCCCGCCTCGAAGCGGTCGGCTAGGTAACCCGCGGGCAGCCGGAAGATCACCGAGACGAGGCTGTAGAAGGCCAGAAACGCACCCACCCAGGCTGCGCGGTAGCCGGCCTCGTCGAGCACGAGGGGATAGAAGGTCTGCAAGGTGGCGAAGACCGCCGCGAACCCGGTGTTGGCCAGGGTGGGCGCGAGAATGCCCCGGTCGCTCAGGACCGCCCCGAAGTTGGCCCACCAGGGGTTGGCAGAAGGAGTGTCGAGCGTCTCCGGTACGCCCAGGTAGAAGACCGGTATCCAGACCAGCTGCACCAGCAGCACCAGCGCCCACACCGCCGTAAAGCCGAAGTAGTCCACCAGGAAGCCGCCCAGGGCGGTGCCGCTCATCACCCCGATGCCCAGGATCAGGTTGCGGGTGCCCATCACGCGGCCCACCACGTGCTCGGGCACCAGGTCGCTGGTGATGGCCAGCGAGCTGGGGGCAAAGAGGGCCATGGCCGCCCCTTGTAGAAAGCGCCCGACCAGCACGGCGGCGAGGGGCCCCAGATAGAAGAGGCCCGAAAGCGCCCCCAGGCCCAAACCGATCAGGCTCGGCTTCTTGCGACTCCAACCGTCGGAAGCCCAGCCCCCGAACGGCCGCAGCGCCAACCCCGCGAGCGGCATCAGCGCCACCGCCCAGCCGATCCAGGCCGCCCCGAGGCCCTGGGCCTTGAGGTAGAGGGGCAGCGTGGGCACGGTCAAGCCGTAGGCCAGAAAGAAGAGGAAGGTGGCGAGGTGCAGGTTCCAGACGGCACGCACCCTTCCAGCTTACTCCGAAACTGACCCACCGGTCAGCCTTCGCCTAGGCGGAACGGCAGGGGGACGGCCACCGGGCCGCGGCCCTCGCCGCCTACGCCCGGTGCCTGGACTCTCGGGCGAACCCTACCGGGTGCGGCTCGAGCTGCCCGCCCGCTCCGACCACGCGCGGGCGCGCCCGGGCACCCGATTTCGAAACGGCGCGGGCTTCTCCGCCAACGACCCGGTTGGAAAATCCGGTTGCGCGGGGAGGTTGAGCGCGGCAAGCGCGGGCAGCTTATAGTGCAGAGGATGGACGCCACCGCCCAAGTCGCTGCTGCCTCTTTGCTCTTCACCGCCGGATTTCTCGGCATCGCGGTGCGGTCCCGCAGCTGCCGCACCCCCCGCTGCACCCGTACGCTCGGCTCCGCCCTGGTGTTCCTGGTCCTCCTCCTGGTGGCCTTGGTTACGTTTGCGGTCGCCTCCGGCCGCGTCGTTCCCACCGAGCTGCCCACCTGGGTCACGAAAGGGTTGGGTTCGCTGCTGGGCCTCTCGATCGCCTTGGCCGCGCTCAGCTACCTGTGGGCGCTGGTGCAAAGCGAGGGAAGCGGCTGAAGAAAGCGGGGGACGGAAACCGAGGCGCCCCGGGTCCATCGCGCCGGGGCAACGGAAGTACAATGGGCTCGGGAAAAGGCTGGGAGACCAAAGGGGGCGGTATGCCCAGGGACCTTTTCGGGGTCGTGGCCTTCGCCTTGAGCGCCAGCGCCAGCTTCTTGCTGCTGGCCCGCCTGGCTTCGCGCTGCCGCGAGCCGGCGTGCGTGAATCGGGCCGGCCGCTGGTTGGGGGTGCTCGCCTTCGGCTGGGTCTTCGCGCTCGTCGCTTGCCTGGTCTGGGGGCGGTTCGCCCGGGCGGGGCCGTTCGCACCGGGCCTCTTCCATACACCGCTGGAACGTTGGCTGGCCTGGATCATGGCCTTCTCGGGGTTGTTCGCCGCCGCCAGCTACCTGCGGGCGGTGGCCCGCTGGGGGGAATAGCGCTTAACCTTTGGGTATGTTCCAGGCTATCGCCCTCCTAGCCATTTGGTGCCTGCTTTTCTGGCGGCTGGGCCAGCGGATTCGCGCCGCACCCTGCGGCCGCGAACTCGCGCGCACGGGGTACGCGCTCTTTGCGCTGGCGCTTGGGGGCACCGTCCTGATGGCGCTCGGCGCCGCCCTCAACGTCGGCCCCGCACGGCCCCTCACCGCGGGCGAACGGTTGCTGATCGCGGGGGCGGCGCTGTTCCTACCGGTGAGCGGCGGGTCGGCGATGCAGGCCTACCTGAAACGCGCTCTGGAGTGCGACGGTTGACGGGAAAGGCCGCCGGGCGCGCCCGGCGGCCGAACGATCGTAACGGGTTAGCGTCCCTTGCCGTTCACCTCGCGCTGGTGGGGCAGCGGGATGTACTGCACGCTCGGCTTGCCGCCGCGCGGCTGGGGGTAGAGCTCCATCAGCTCGTACACCTCAGGCGGCATCTCGGTGCTCACCGGCAGGCCGAACCCGCGCGCCTGGGCCACGTCGATGGGGTAGTCGTGGGTCCAGGTGCCCTGGCTGAGCAGGGTGGCCACGTCCTCGACGCGGTCGTCGGGGATCGTGTTCTTGAGCAGTCCCACGACGGTGTCCTTGACCTGCTTGAGCGCCTTCTTGGACACGTCGGCGAGGATCAGGGTTTCGTCATCGATGTCGGCGATCTCCTTCATCTCCAGCACCTTGACGATCGAGGCCGCGGGCTTGTTGCCGAGCTGCGGGTCCACCGGCCCCAGCACCGCGTTCTCGTCCATGACGATCTCGTCGGCGCCCAGGGCGATCAGCGTGCCGCCGGACATGGCGTAGTGGGGCACGAAGACGGTCACCTTGGCGGGGTGGCGCTTGAGGGCCTCGGCGATCTGCTCGGCCGCCAGCACCAGCCCGCCCGGCGTGTGCAGGATCAGGTCGATGGGCACGTTCTTGTCGGTCATGCGGATGGCCCTGAGCACCTGCTCGGAGTCGTCGATGTCGATGAAACGCGCCAGGGGGATGCCGAGCAGGCTGATGGCCTCCTGGCGGTGGATCAGGGTGATCACCCGGCTCTTGCGCCTCTTCTCGAGCGCCGCCATCTTGCGGGCACGCGCCGCGAAGAGGGCCTGCTGCTGAAAGTAGGGGCTCATCATCGAAAAAATGATGAAGAGCCAGAACAGTTGGCTGATCCAGTCGCTGCTGTTCACCTATGCACCTCCTAGAAACCGTACATGCCGTGCCAGAAGGGCTCGGCCTTGTATTCGCGACGGGGCCGGGAAAGGTAGGTGAGCAGGTAGCCGACGGTGAACCCGCCCACGTGCGCCCACCAGGCCACGCCCGGCAGGCCCAGGGCCCCGTAGAGGACCTGGATGAGCACCCAGTAGCCGATGAAGAAGGCGGCCGGGAACCAGAAGAAGATTGGCGGCAGCGGCCAGATCAGGGTCAGGATCCAGGCCGTGGGGAAGAGCAGGAAGTACGCCCCCAAGACCCCGGAAATCGCCCCCGAGGCGCCGATCATGGGCACGGTGCTGCCGGGAAGGAAAAGGGCCTCGACGAGCGCCGCACCGACGCCCGCCAGCAGGTAGACCAGCAGGTAGCGTCCGCCGCCCAGGCGCGACTCCACCGCCGGGCCGAAAATCCAGAGGAACCACATGTTGCCCAGGATGTGCTCGAAGCCCCCGTGCAGGAACATGCTGGTGAAGACGTGGCCAAAGTAGCCCACGGGATCGGCGAAGAAGAGCTTGGGCACGAAGCCGTAGACGTAGACCGCCTGCCGAAACCCCTCGGGACCGAGGCTCAGCTGCCAGAAGAAGACGAGGACGTTGGCGGCGATGAGCAGGCGCGTTATGAGCGCGGGGCCGTGGTGCCGGATCGAATCGCGGACGGGAAACACGGATCAACCCTCCTTCCTCAGGTTCACCCAGCCCAGGCTGCGCCGGGTCTCGGGGTCGTAGAGGATCCTCCGCGGCAGCGGCCGGGCGTGGAAACGGCGCTCGAGCGCGCGGTCCGCCGCCGCCGAGCGCGCGAAGGCCAGGAAGCGCCCGCCCTCGGGCTCCGGCGTCCAGTACCCCATGCGCAGCGGCCAGAACGTCCCCTCGCCCTCACGGGCCTCCAGCGAGCGGTAAAGCGGCGCCGTCTCGGGGAGGATCCGCGTCAGCTCCGCGGCCTCGGCGGAGGCCAGCACCGCCCGGTAGCGCCGCGCCGCCGCGGCCAGCCAGGTTTCCAGTTCGGGCTGCAAGACGGCGGGGGCCTGCGCGCGCCCCTCGAAGAGCTCCAGCTCGAGCGCGTCCTCCACCCGTCCTGCGGCCGTGTCCACCACGAGGACGCGCCGCCGCACCGGCTCCGCCAGGGGAAGGTCGGCCGGCGCGAGCGCCTCCAGTTCGGGCTGGCGTGCCAGCAGCGCCTCCAGCATCGCCGCCGCCAACTCGCCGGCGCTGCCCTTGAAGGCGTGCTGGGTGAAGCGGCGCATTTCGGCGGCGAAGGCCTCGTCGCGCTCGATGGCGTAGACGAGCGCCGCGGCCAGCAGAGCCTCGCGCAAGGCGGCCCCGGGCAGGTACGCCGCTCCGCCGCGCCGGGGAAAACCTTCGGGCCCGGCGGCCAGGGGGGCGAGGGTCTCGAGTACGAACACGCCTAGACCTGCTTGAGGAAGACTTCGGGGAACTCGAAGAGCACCCGGTCGCGGGCGAAGTTGGGGCCTTCCTGGTAGGCCACGGAGACGTAGCCGGCGGCCTCGAGGCCACGGTAGATCTCCTGGGCGGTGGCGTGGTCCACGCCGAGCTGCCGCTCGAAGAACTCCAGGGCCTCTTCCACGGCCTCGTCGCTGGCGCCCACGAAGGCGCCCCACTCGCCCTTGACCATCCGCGCCAGGGCGGCCATCGAGACCGGCTTGCTGGTGAAGACCCAGCGCGGGCTCGTGCCGGGAAGGTGGTGGGCGTGCCCTTCCTTTTCGAGTTCGCTGGCCCAGCGCACGGCCTCCGCGTGCCCCATCCCCGTCTTCATGAAGAGGGTCACCAGCGCGTCGCGCTCCCCCACCAGCCCCTGGGGGTAGGTCCGCGCCAGGTACCGGGCCAGTTCGGTTACGTCGCCCCGCTCGAGCAGCTGTTTCACCTGATCCAGGTCCACCATAGCGGCCTCCTTTACTCCAACTCTACGAGACCGTGCACGTCCTCGCCGGGATTCATGGCCTCGGCGGCCTCGAGCAGCAGCAGGCCCGCCTCGTTGATCGAGTTGCGCCCCACGAAGCCGGCGGCGCGAGCGGCTTCGAGTGCGTCCTCGAAGACGTCGCGGGGCAGCCCGCTGTACTCGATGGCGTCGCTCAGGTTGCGGGGCAGGACGCGCACCCGCTTCTCCTTGACGTAGAGGCTGCCCACGGCCCGCAGGGCCTCGACGACCCGGAAGATCAGGGGGTTCACCGGGTTGCCGAAACCCTCGGGCACCCCCGCAAGCGCGCGGTCGAGCCGCTCGCCGGCTCGGGTCTCGACGACGTTGCCGTCCGGCAGGCGGTCGATCAGGTGGCGCGCCTCCAGCTTTTCAAGCGCCCAGCGGATGCGCTCGCGGTCGAGCTTGCCCTCGAGCGCGGCGTAGACCTCGTCCACGCTTACGCCGCGGGCGGGCACGCTGTGGAAAACCATCAGCTCGTAGCGCGAAAGGTGCGGCAGGCGCTCGGCGTGCTCCGCCAGCTGGGCGTAGAGGAGGCCCGAGCGCGTGGGTTCGGCGCTGCCCACGAGCCCCTGCTCGCGGGCCTCCCGCCACCATGCATGGCCCGGCGCCGAGAAGGTCTTGCGCGTCATGGTGATGGCCTTGACCGCGGTGGCGCTCACGTCGCGGCGGTTCGCTCGCTGGTCGTCGAGGACCAGCTCGCCCCAGTCCGTCAGGTAGAAGACCTCGCGGCCTTTCTCGTCCTCACCGGTTTCGAGAAGGCCGAAGGACTCGAGGCTCAACAGGGCCTCGCGCAGGTCGAAGTTGTCGTCGTACCAGCGCGCCAGATCCGCCGCGGCCTGAAAGCGTTCGGCGATGAGGCGCTGCTTTTCGGGCATCTCGTCGAGCTTGCGCCCGTATTTTTCGACGAGCGCCCTGTACTCGGCCGCCTTGCGGTCGATCATCGCCCGCCGGAGCACCTCGAAGCTCGGGCGCTCCTCGGGGTTCGTCTCGCTGGCCTTCTGCCAAAGCACCGCGATCTGCTCAAGCACCTCGGCCTCCTCGGCCTCGAGTGCGATGCTCCACACGTCCCCGCGCACGCCGCCCTGCCACAACCGCAAGGCTTCGAGCGCCCACTCCCCGGCCGGCAGCAGCTCGCCTGCAGGACCCACGTAGCCCAGGGCCTGCAGCGTGGCCAGGCCCGCCTCGGTGGCTTCGCCGGCGTCGACGTAGTCGGCCAGGGCCCAGAGGAGGTCGGCGGTGAGCACGTCGCCCTCGCCCCAGCCGCCGGTGGCCAGCGCCTTTTTGACCGCCTGCCCCAGCGCGGTAAAGGCGAAGACGTCGGAGTCGGGCAGCGAGTAGGCGACGAGACGCATGGCCTCGAGCCGCTGTTCGTCGTGCGCCGGAGTGGACAGCTCGCTGGAGGGCGCCGGCCCCAGCGGCAGCTCGCGCACCACCTCGGCCAACGCCGCGTCGATCTCGAGGCCGGGCTCGGCGGCGCGGTAGATCTCCAGTACCCGGCGGCCGGCGGTGGAGAGGGTCAGGTACTCCTTCTTGGTGGCGCGTTCGCGCACGCGCACGGCCAGCCCCCGCTCCATCAGGGCGTCCGCGGCCAGCGGCCCCACCCGCCCCGCGCGCTCGGCGGCGTCGAGCATGGCGATCACCTCGCTGCCGATCCAGCGCCAGCCCTCGGGCCAGGCCTCGGGGCGGGCGAGGCCGCGCCCCTCGAGCACCACGAACTCGCCCTCCGTCCCCTCTTCGGCTTCGGCGCGGGCGTCGGGACCCTGCCGGTAGAGGTCACGGAGCAGCCGCGCCAGCTCGCGGCCAAAGTAGGTGGGCACGATCCGCACCGGTGTGCTAAAACGCGCCAGGCCCGCGAGCTCCAGCTCCACGAAGGTCGGCTCGTCCACCTCCTCGAGCGGGGTGTAGGGCTGGTTGGCCTGCTCGTCCGCGAGCAGGCGTTCGAGCGCCTGCGCGTGTTCCTTTTTTATCACCATCTTGTGTTCCCCCTATCGTTCAGTCTAGTCCAGCCGGCGCGCGGCGCCGCGCGCCGGAACCGGCCCCATACGGGCAGCCTCGATACCGCAACATTATTGATTGCATATCGCGGTGAATATGTCAATGAGATGACTTATCCTTCTTGACACACACGGACTATAGCCCAGGCGAGCCGCCGCCTAAGGTCCCGTCCTTTACCGCGGGTTCAGGTTTCCTCGTCGAAGAAGAGCTCGGCCTTGATCTCGCGTTCCTCTTCCAGGTTGCCGCCCAGCGCCGCCCCGAGCACGCCGATCGTCGCGGTGAAGACGGCGTAGCGCAACAGGTGCTCGGCCGTGGGCGAGGCGCCCATCCAGGCTTCGAGCAGCGCCCGGGGCAGGACCCAGGCCCCGGCGAGCGAGAGCAGGAGCAGGCCCAGCCACAGAGAGAGCATCCCCAGCCCCAGCGTCCCCAGCAGCACCAGGCGGGTGCGGGCCAGCTGCTCGCGCCAGGCGTGCTCGCGGCCGAGGCGGCCCAGGTCCTGCCCCGAAAAGATGAAGGCCGCGGCGGCCACGATGCTGAGCGCCGCCAGCCCCAGCACCGCTCGCCAGGAAAGGTGCGCCCCCAGCGCCCAGGCGTCCGAGGTGAGCAGGAAGTAGACGACGCTGACCGCCGCGGCGGCGCTGAGCCGCCCCAAGTAGATCGGCATCCGCCAGGGGCGGTAGCCCCAGATGGCCGAGAGGATCTCGCGCGGATCCTTGGCGAAGGTGCGGCCGTAGAAGCTGAACGCGCCCCAACGCACGCGCACGTCCTCGAGGCGGGTGCGCGCCACCTCCTCGAGCTGGCGCCGCGCCTGTTCGCGCTGCGCCTCGGGGAAGGGCGCGAGCGCGAGGTCCTCGGGGCTCTCGACCGGGCGCATGGGCCCCGACCCGGCGTGGTCCAACCCCCAGAGGTGGCCGAGCAGGTGGAGCGCCAACGCCGCCAGGCGGCCCGCGAGCCGGGCCCCCGAACCCAGCCGGCTGCTCGAGGCGACGGCCGCCTCCAGCGCCGAGCTGGGCACGCCCAGGGTGCTGGGCCCGTGCCGCGAGATCAGCTCGTTGGGCACGACGACGAGGACGTAGTCCCAGTGCCGGTGCAGCTTTTCCGCCACACCGACCTCGAGCAGGTCGACGGGGTCGAGGGCGCCGCGGGGCATGAAGGCGCGGCGCTCGGAGGTCTCGATCCGCCAGGCAAACTCTGGAAAGGCCGCGCTCAGGTGGTCGTGCAGCCGCTTGCGGGCGGTGTCGTAGGCGGCCAACACCTCGGGGTCGCGCAGGTCGGCGCCCAGCACCCACCCCAGCACCACCTCGGGGCGGCGGTCAGGAATACGCCTCCTCCTCCCCTCCGGGGTGGCGGGGCGGCGGCCAGCGCACCGCCAAGGTGCGGGCGAGCATCAGCAGCAGGATGCCCGCCGTCCACCCGACCACCTCGAGGCCCTGGTAGTCGTGGGCGTAGAGCTTGATGATCAGTTCCCGCAGCAGGAAGATGGCGCCGGCGTCGAGGAGGACGTGGATGCGCACCCGCTGCCATTCGAAGTAGTCCACGAAGGTGCGCACCAGCTCGATGACGACGAGCAGCGTCAGCGCGTCGGTAATCAGCGTCTGGAAGGCCTCGGGGGTGGTGCCGGGACCCAGGGTGTGCCCAAGGTTGGTCAGCACCCGCCACACCCCCACGAACATGCCCAGCACGAGCACCACGATGGCCAGGTTGAAGGCCACCTGGATGCTCAGCTTGTACAGCCGCGTCACCGGCCCTTGCATCGTTCTAGCAACCGCTGGGTTCGGCCAGTTCGTACTCGCCCTTGTTCTCCAGGTCGGTAATCAGGGGTTTGGCCCGGGCTCCTGCCGCGGCCGCGGCGCGCTCGGCCAGGGTGTTGAGCGCGAGCTTGTGGAAGCCGGTGAAGGCCACGTCCACCTTCCCGTCCGCGAAGTAGTGGACGGTGGGAACGTGGGTAGCGCCGAAGGCCTCGAGCACCGCGCATCCTTCGGCGACGACCGGGTACCCCTCGAGGTAGTTGCCCAGGTAACCCTTCACGTAGCGCTCGGTGGCCTCGCGGTCCGCGCTGGAGACCAGCCAGACGGGCAGGTCGGGCAGCATCTCCTGCAGCTTGCGCAGGAAGCCGACCACGTTGCGGCTGGCCGCCACGTCGGGGTGGACGAAGGCCAGCACCAGCGCGGCCGGGGGCGCGGCGAGGTCGAGCTCGCGACCGTCCAGGGCAGTGAGCTTGAGGTGGGGCGGTTCGGCTCCTTTGGGCAGTACGTTCATTCGGGCCTCCTTTAGAGCATGCGGCGTCTCCACAGCCGTGCGGGCTCGAGCCCCAGGGCCTCCAGGGCCGCTTCGGGAAGGTAGGAGCCCTCGGCGTCCAGCACCTCGACGTCGAGCGCGCCCACGGTGCGGGCCACCCCGAAGGCCTGCTCCAAGAGGCGCAGGGCGTTCTCGGGGCTTTGGTAGCCGGGGTCGAGCACGAGCCGGTCCACCACGGCAACCGGGCCGTCGTCGTAGAGACCCCGCCGCAACCACAAGGTCACCGCGCCCACGACCCGGCCGTCGTCCTCAAGCACGACCAGCGTGGTGCCCTCGCCCCCAAGGAAACGCAGCAGTTGGGCGTTCAGTTCGCCCACCAGCTCCGGCTCCAACCTCCGGCCCACGATCCCCTCGAGCAGGCGACGCAGGTCGGCGGCGTCCCGCGGTTCTCCCGCCCGCACGCGCATACCAAGGCGATTATACGCGGCCTCCGGGGGACGGCCGTCCGTCTCATGAGGCCTTGCGCAACGCATGCCAAACTGGAAAGGATGCGCGTCGTCGTGATCAGCGGCCTCTCCGGCGCCGGCAAGAGCACGGCCCTGGCCCACCTGGAAGACCTGGGCTATTTTGCGGTGGACAACCTGCCGCCCGCGCTCTGGACCGAGCTGGTCGCCACGCTGAAGGCCGCAGGGGTGCGGCGGGTCGCCCTTGGGATCGACGCGCGCGCCCGCGCCTTCCTGGACGCCGCGACGTTCGCGATCGACGCCGTCGCCGGCGCCGGCGCGGAGCCGGTCCTCGTCTTCCTCGAGGCCAGGCCCGAAGTCCTTCTGGCCCGCTACAACCTTACCCGGCGGACCCACCCCCTCCGCGGCGGTCACCTGCTGCGCGAGATCGAGGCCGAGCGCGGGCTGCTGGCTCCCCTGCGCGGGCGCGCCGACTGGATCCTCGACACCAGCGAAACCGGCCCGGGCGAGCTGGGCCAGCGGCTGGCCCAGCTGCTCGGCGAGGAGCGCCCCTTCGTGCTGCGCCTGATCTCTTTCGGCTACAAGTGGGGACCGCCCCAGGTGGCCGACCTGCTGCTCGACGTGCGCGCCCTGCCCAACCCCCACTGGGAGGAGGCGCTCCGGCCGCGCACCGGCACGGACCCCGAGGTCGCCGCCTACGTCTTCTCGGGGGAGGCCGAACCCTACTACCGGGCCTTGAAGGAAACCGCGACACGTGCGGCCGCTGCGGCCCGCGCCGCGGGCCGCAGCGGCTACACCGTCGCCGTGGGCTGCACCGGCGGGCGCCACCGCTCGGTGGCCGTCGTCGAGCGGCTGGCGCGCGAACTGCGCGAAGACTTCGAAGTCGAACGGGAGCACCGTGATGTGGGCAAAGAGGGTTAGGCGGCTGCTCGGCTTCCTGCGCTGGCTGCGGCCGGGCATGGGGGTGAAGCGCTTCGTCCTGGTCGCCGCGGCGGGCATGCTGCTGATGTTCCTGGGGGTCGCCCAGCTGAGCTGGCAGGGCGTCTTCCTCGACTGGGTCCTCGACTTCGTGCTCTTTACCCGCAACCTGGGCCTGCCGCTTTGGCTCTCGGGCACGGTCTCCTTCCTCATAGGGCTCGGGGTGTTCAGCCTGGGCATCCGCGCCATGAACCGCTCGATCCTCTCGGCCGTCACCGACCCCGACGAGCTCCCCGAGCGCATCTGGAAGAAGCGGCGGCTCGAGGCCGGCCCCCGCGTCGTCGCCCTGGGCGGGGGGACCGGGCTTTCCAACCTGCTCGGCGGCCTCAAGGCGCGCACGGCCAACCTGACCGGCGTGGTCGCGGTCACCGACGACGGCGGTTCGACCGGCCGCCTGCGCAAAAGCTTCGACGTCCCCGCGGTCGGCGACCTGACCGATTGCCTCGCCGCGCTTAGCGAGGTCGAGCGGATGCCCGAGCTGATGAAGTACCGCTTCCAGCGCGGCGAGGGGCTTTCGGGGCACACCTTCGGCAACCTCTTCCTGGTCAGCCTCTTCGAGCTCACCGGCGACTTCGCCGAGGCCGTGCGCATGGCCGACCGGGTGCTGGCGCTCTCGGGCGCGGTCTACCCCTCGACCCCCCACCCCGCGCGCCTCGTCGCCGAGCTGATCGGCGGCGAGCGGGTGGAGGGGGAGTCGCGCATCCGCGAAACGCCCGGCCGGGTGCGGAAGGTCTGGCTCGAGCCCGAGAACCCCCCGGTGATGCCCGAGGTGCTGCGGGCGCTGGCGCGCGCCCAGCTGATCGTCCTCGGCCCTGGCAGCCTCTTCACCTCGGTGATCCCCAGCTTTCTCCCCCCCGACCTGCGCCGGGCGATCGCCGAGAGCCCCGCCCGGTTGGTCTACGTGACGAACGTCATGACCGAACCGGGCGAGACCGACGGCATGGACGCCTACGCCCACTACAAGGCGGTGGCCGAGCACCTGGGGCGCCGGCCCGACGCGGTGCTCGTGCATACCGCCCCGCTCGATCCCGGAGCCCTCGCGCGCTACGCCGAAGAGGGGCAGCGCCCCGTCGCCTATGACCCCGCCCCCTTCGACGCCGACGGCGTGCGCGTCATCGAGGGCGACTTCGCCCACGCCGGCGCCTTCGTACGCCACGACCCCGAAAAGCTGACGGCCCGGCTTCTGGAGTGTGTACGGTGAACTGGTTCGTTCTCGCGCTGTTGCTGCTTACCGACCCGGTCGGCGACGACCACGGCGCCGGCCTCGACTACCCCCGCGCCGCCGTCTATCAGCAGGTCGGCGCCGCCGACCTGACCGGCTTCGAGATGAAACGGGTGGAAGGGCGCTGGCGGCTCGGCGTGCGCCTCGCCCGCTACCCCAACCCCGCCGGCGCGCCGCTGGGGTTCTCGCTGGCCGTCGTGGCCGTCTACCTCGACACCGAACCCGGCGGCGAGGAGGCCCTGCCGGGCGCCGGTCTGCGCACCCCCGCGGGCGGCGGCTGGGAGGAGGCCTACCTGATCAGCGGCTGGGGGGCCGAACGGCGCACGCCGGACGGGGCCACCGCCCCCGCACGCGCCTGGCGCGAGGGCGACTGGATCTGGCTCCAGACCGACCTGAGCCGGCGGCCCCGCGCCTACGTGGCCGCCGGCCTCTACGACCCCTTCGAACCCTGGGGCTTCCGCCGCGCCCTGCCCGGGGGCGGCGTCTGGTACCTGGACGGCCCCGCAGACGCGGCGCGCGCGCTCGACGTGATCGCCGCGGACCAGGCGCAGGTCTGGAGCTCGGGCGTGCTGCCGCCCGCGCGCAAGCGCTTCCCCTGGCGCTCGCTTTTCGCCGGGGCGCTGGGGCTCGCCGGTGCGGGGCTTGTGGGGTACGCCTGGCGCAGACGGTAGGATGAGGACGATGAAGTTCGTCCTGGTTCTGCACGCCCACATGCCCTACGTTCGGACCCACGGGGCCTGGCCCTTCGGCGAGGAGACCCTCTACGAGGTCATGGCCGAGACCTACCTGCCCCTGGCGCGGGCGCTCGACCGCCTCTGGGCCGACGGGGTGCCGGCGCCGCTGACGATCGGCCTCACCCCCATCCTGGTCGAACAGCTCGCCGACACGGACGTGCAGCAGGGGTTCGTGCGCTACGCAGAGGACCGCCTGGAGCGCGCCCGGAGCGACCTGGAGCGCTACCGCGGCGGTGATCTGGAGCCCTCGGCCGCCTTCCAGTTGCGCTTCTGGGAGGGTGCCCTGGCGGACTTCGCGGCGCTGGCGGGTGACCTGCCCGGCGCCTTCCGGCGCGCCCAGGCGCGGGGGCAGGTCGAGCTCGTCACCTCGAGCGCCACCCACGGCTACTCGCCGCTGCTCGGTTACCCGGAGGCCCTGACCGCCCAGGTGCGCACGGGGGTGCACACCTACCGCCGCCATTTCCGTGCCGACCCGCTGGGGTACTGGCTGCCCGAGATGGCCTACCGCCCCGCGGGGCTGTGGACCCCGCCGGTGCCCGGACCGCCGGCGGGCATGCGCCCCGGCGTGGACGAGTTCCTCATGGACGCGGGGTTGCGCTACGCCTTCACCGACGCCGCATTGGTCGAGGGGGGCGAGCCCGCGGGGCCCTACGGACGCTCAAACGAGGAGGGCGAGGGCGAGCGCGTCCACCGGGTGCTCGAGCTGCCCTCGGGCCTGCGCATGCTCGCCCGCAGCCGCGCGACCTCGCTGGTCGTCTGGAGCGCCGACTACGGCTACCCCGGCGACCCCGCCTACCGCGAGTTCCACCGCAAGGACCCCGAGTCGGGGCTGCACCACTGGCGCGTTACCTCGCGCCAGACCGACCTGGGCGGCAAGGCCCCCTACGACCCCGAGGCCGCTTTCGAGCGCGTGCGCGTGCACGCGGACCACTTCGTCGCCCTGCTCGAGGAGCTGGCCCGCCGGCATCCCACCGGGGTGACGACGGCCGCCTACGACGCCGAACTCTTCGGCCACTGGTGGTTCGAAGGGGTGGCCTGGCTGGAGCAGGTCTACCGCACCCTCGCCTCCCGCCCCCTGGAGGCCGTGACCGCGCGCGTGGCCGTGCAGGAGCCTGCCCTGGCGCTCACCCTCCCCGAAGGCTCCTGGGGCGAGGGGGGCGACCACCGCGTCTGGTTGAACGAACGGACCCGCGACTACTGGCGCACCGTCTACCAGGCCGAGGCCGAGATGATCCTGGCCGCGCGCGGGTGCCGCGAGGAGCGGGTGCGCACCCTGCGGCAGATGATGCGCGAGCTGCTGCTGCTCGAGGCCTCGGACTGGCCCTTCCTGATCCACACCGGCCAGGCCGCCGACTACGCCCGCGAACGCTACCGCGAACACGCCCGCGCCTTCTTCGCGCTGGCCGAGGACCTGCGCGCCGGACGGACCCCCGCGGAACTCGCCGCGCTCGAGACCCGCGACAACCCCTTCCCCGAGGCCAACCCGCGCCTCTACCTGCCCCGGGAAACCTGACCGTGCGCCGCCTCATCGCCCTGGCCCTGCTCTCTGGCCTGGCGCTGGCCCAGGTGCCGGCGGCTTGGCTGGGCCTCGAGGTGCGCGAGCAGGAAGGGGCGGTGGTGTTTCGCAAGGGCGCGCTCGCCTTCAGCTACGTGCCCGGCTTGGGCTGGACCGCGCCGCTCGACCCGGCGCTGCCGCCGCCCCGCAGCCCCGACTACCGCCTCGACGAACGGGTGCTGCGCGCGGCCGGTCTGATCCCCGAAACCCTGGCCAGCGCCCGCCTGCGCTACCGACTCGCCCCGGACCGCCTGCGCCTGGTCCTCGACCTGCCGCCCGGCCCCGCGCCCGAGCTGCCCCGCGCCGAAGGCGAAAGCCCCGGATGGTTCACCTTCTACGCCCCGTACTTCGTTCCCAACCCGCCCGACCTGGACGGGCTCGCCTTCCGCTACGACGAGCGCGGTACCGAGATCCGCTTCCTCGCCCCCGAAGGCCGGGTCTACCGCTGGCGCACCTTCGAGCTGGGCGCGCCGGCGCGCTTCGTGATGGACGCCTACTTCGTGCCTCCTCCCCGGGTCCAGCGCGTCGCCCCTGGCTTCGAGCTGCGCCGCGAGTACGTCTGGACGCCGGAGCCGCTGGAGCTGGTGCGCCTCGTCGCCGCCCCCGGAGCCTGGCGGATGCGCCCGGTGGGCACGCCGGGCCGGCGCGCCAAGCTGAACGCGCTCGCCCCGGGGGCCCTGGCCGTGCTCAACGGCGGCTACTACGACCCCAAGACGGCCACCCCCATCGGGCTGTGGGTCGTGGACGGGGTGCCGCGGAGCCTGCCCTACGGCCGCAGCGCCCTGATGTGGGACGGCGGCCTGCCCCAGGCGGCGGTGCCGAAGTTCGAGGCCTGGGTCGAGACCGGCTCCGGCGAGCGTTACCGCGTGGGCCTCAACCGCTGGCCCGCCCGCCTCACCGCCCACACGCTGCCGGGGCGCGTCGGCCGCAAGGGCGAGAACGTGATCGTGGTGGAGGGCGACCGGGTCGTCCACACCTACCCCGCACCGGTCGACCTCGAGCCCGGGCGCTGGGCGCTCAGCTACCCGGACGGCGACGCCGACTGGACCGGACGCCTCAGGCCCGGGAACCGGCTCTCGCTCTACGTCAACCTCGACCCGCCGGTGCGCTACGCGCTCGAGGCCGGCCCCCTGCTCGTCCAGGCCGGCCGCCTCGCCTACCACCCCGCGGCCGAGGGGTTCGCGGCGGACGCCCCGCAGATCACCAAGGTCACCTACCAGGCGGCCGTCGCCTGGACCCGCGAGGGCGAGCTGTGGTTCGTGACCAGCGGCAAGACGACGCCCGGGGTCCTCGCCGAGCAGCTGCGGGCGCTGGGGGCCTGGGGGGCGATCCGCATGGACAGCGGCGGCTCGGCGCAGCTCTACCTGCAGGGCACGCTCGTCTTCCCCGCGCGCGAACGCCCGGTGGTGAGCGGGCTGGCGCTGTGGCCCCGTTAGCCACGAGGGCGCTGGGTATACTCGGCACATGAGCGTCAAGCCCGACTGGTGGATCCGGCGGATGGCCCGGGAAGAGGGGATGATCGAGCCCTTCGAGGAGAACCTGGTGCGGGAAGGGGTGATCTCCTACGGGGTCAGCTCGTTCGGCTACGACCTGCGCGCCGCCCCCGAGTGGAAGGTCTTCACCAACGCCTACGGCGCGGTCGTCGACCCCAAGGCCTTCGACCCCCAGAGCTTCGTCGAGATCGAAGGGGACGCGGTGCTGATCCCGCCCAACTCCTTCGCCCTCACCCGCTCGGTCGAGTACATCCGCATGCCCGAAAACGTGATCGCCATCGCACTGGGCAAGTCCACCTACGCCCGCTGCGGCATCGTGGCCAACGTCACCCCGCTCGAGCCCGGCTGGGAAGGGCACGTAACGCTCGAGATCTCCAACACCACCCCGCTGCCCGCCCGCGTCTACGCCGGCGAAGGCATCGTGCAGATCCTCTTCTTCGAGGGGGAGCAGCCCGAGACCACCTACAAGAGCCGCCGCGGCAAGTACCAGGGTCAGCGGGGCATCACCCTGCCGAAGATATGAAGCGCGCACTCCTCCTGCCGGCGCTCGCACTGCTCGCCCTGGTCGGGGCGGGCTGCGCCCAGTCCCAGGGGCCGGCGTCCGTGACCCTCTACGTCGCCGGCGACATCGCCACCTGCTGGTCCGACGCCGACGAGGCCACGGCCGCGCTGATCGAGCGTCTGGCCCCCGAGGACGCGACCTGGTACGTCCTCGCGCTGGGCGACCTCGCCTACTCCGCCGGTACCGACGCCCAGTTCCGGGACTGCTACGCGCCCTCCTGGGGGCGCTTCAAGAACCGCACGCTGCCGGTGCCGGGCAACCACGAGTACTACAGCGGCGGCGGCGGGTACTTCCGCTACTGGGGCGCGCGCGCCGCGCCGCCCGAGGGCTGGTACGCGACCCGGCTGGCGGGCTGGCGGCTTTTCGCCCTGAACAGCAACTGCGACTGGGTCGGGGGCTGCGGGGAGGGCTCGCCCCAGTACGCCTGGCTCGAAAACCGGTTGCGCGAGGAACCGGACGGCTGCGCCCTCGCCTTCGCCCACTACCCGCGCTACAGCTCCGGCCGCCACGGTGACCTTCCCGGAATGGACCCGCTGTGGGACCTGCTCCACCGCTACCGCGCCGAGCTGTACCTGGCGGGGCACGACCACGACTACGAGCGCTTCGCCCCCCGCGACGCCGCCGGCGCCCACGATCCCGAAGCGGGTCTGGTGCAGTTCGTCGTGGGAACCGGGGGTGCGGCCCTGCGCCGCGCGGGTGCCCCGGGCCCGCTCAGCCGGGCGTTCGCCGACGACGCGCACGGGGTGCTCGAGCTCACGCTGGAACCGGGCGCCTACGCTTGGCGCTTCGTGGCCACGGACGGCCGGGTGCTCGACCAGGGAACGGGCGTCTGCCGCTGACCCACCGCCCCTTCATTTCCCCGCGGTATCCTGCCGGTATGCGCACGACCCTCGTCCTCGCCCTGGCCCTGGCCCTAGGCCTGGGGCTTGCGGGCTGCAAACCCAAGAAATCCGAGGGCACGGCAGGCGGGACCGCCCCCACAACCGTGCAGAAAGCAGGCGCCATGGAAACCCTGGACTACCTGAGCGAAACCCCGGTCCGCAGCTTCGACAAACCCGAGGTCGTCACCGACCACAAGAAGTACGACTACTACGCCGAGATCGAGACCAGCAAGGGCAGGGTCACGATCGACCTACTCGAGGACAGCGCCCCAAACACCGTCAACTCCTTCGTCTTCCTGGCGCTGCACCGCTTCTTCGACGGCCTCAGGTGGCACCGCGTCGTTCCCGGCTTCGTGGCCCAGACCGGCGACCCCACCGGAAGGGGTTCCGGCGGGCCCGGCTACCGCTTCGGCCTGGAGATCGACCCGGCGCTGAGCTACGACGCCGCCGGCTGGGTGGGCATGGCCCGCACCGCCGACCCCAACACCAACGGCAGCCAGTTCTTCATCACCCTGGCCCCCGCGCCGCACCTGACCGGCGGCTACACCATCTTCGGCAAGGTGACCGCCGGTATGGACGTGGTGGAGAAGCTCACCCAGCAGGACACCCTAAAGACCGTCCGCATCCTGAGGAAGCCCAAGCCTTGAAGCCGACGATCGTCTTCGACCTCGACGGCACCCTGGTGGACTCGCTCGCGGACATCACCGCGAGCTTCCACCACGTGCTGCGCGAAGCCGGCCTGCCCCTGCCCGAGGATGCGGAGATGGCCGACCTGATCGGCCGGCCCCTGGCCGAGATGTTCCGCCGGGCGGCACCCGAACACGACGCCGAAGAGCTCTCCGAAGCCTACCGCGCCCACTACCGCGCCCACATGGCCGACCAGAGCCGCCCCTACCCGGGCGTGCCCGAGCTGCTGGGTGAGCTGCGCACGCGCGGCTTCGCGCTCGCGGTGGCCACCACCAAGCGCAGCGCCACCGCCCGCCGGCTCGCCGAGGCCGTGGGGCTGCTGCCGCTGCTCGACCACGTCCAGGGCACCGACGGGCTCGCGCCCAAGCCCGCACCCGACGTGGTGCTGGCGGCGCTCGCGGCGGTGGGCGGCCGCGGGGTCTGCATGGTGGGCGACACCACCCACGACGTCCTGGCGGGGAAGGCGGCGGGGCTGTGCACCTACGCGGTCAGCTGGGGCACCCACCGCCCCGAGGTGCTGGCCGCCGCAGAGCCCGACCACCTGGAGCCCGACCTGAACCGGCTGCCGCGGCTGCTCGAAGCGCTCGCCGTTGGGTGAACGGTCGAGGTCTTCGCCCCTACCCCAGGCGCGGCGGCTCGATGGCCGGTTCGAGCCCCAGCTCCTCGAGCAGCTCCTTGAAGGTGCCCAGGTTCACCAGCGCCTGGCCGCGCGGGGTGTTGTGGAAGACCACCCAGGCCTCCCGCAGCTCTCCAGCGCGCCCTGCCAGGGCGCGGGCGTAGGGGCGCAGCTCCTCAGGGGTGTAAAGGTAGTCGTAGCGCTCTTCGCGCTCCGCGTGGTCCCACCACTTCGCGGCGTTGCGCCCCATCAGGCGCAGGTAGGCGACCGGCGCCGTCACCACCGGGCCGCTCTGCGGCAGGCCCGCAAGCGGCGGGTAGTCGCCGCTCACCCAGACGAGGCCCTGCTCGCGGAAGGCTTCCCAAACCGGCTCGCACGCCCAGCTGGCGTGGCGCAGCTCGACCGCGAGCGTCCGCCCCGCGAAGCGGCGGACCACCTCGAGCAGGTAGCGGCGGTTTGTGGGGGTGCGGTGAAAGCTGTAGGGAAACTGAGCCACGAAGGGCCCCAGCGCGCCGGCCTGCTCGAGGGGCTCCACCGCGGCAAAGAGGCGGGCGTAAGCCTCGTCGCTCGCGTCGCGGGTGTGGGTGACCGAACGGTGCACCTTGACCGCGAAGCGCACCCGCCCGCCCGAACGCTCGAGCATGCCCGCAAAGGTCTTCGCCGCGGGCACGTGGTAGAAGCTGGCGTTCACCTCCACCGCGTTGAAGTGGCGCGCGTAGTGCCACAAGTAGTCGCGCGGCTTCAGCCCCGGCGGATAGAAGATCCCCTTCCAGTAGGGGTAACTGAAGCCGCCGGTTCCGAGGTATAGCTCCATGCCCCAGCCTACCCGCAAGCCGTGGCCCGCTGCTGGCGAAGTGGCAGAACGCCCCGGCACGGGGTATGCTGGGTCCAGTAGGGGGTATGGGTATATGTCGATGCGCACGACCGACCTGGGCGACGAGACCGTAGACAGCATCATCAAGCGTCTGCGCCGCATCGAAGGGCAGGTGCGCGGCCTGCAGAAGATGGTGGGCGAAGGGCGCCCCTGCGACGAGGTGCTGACGCAGATGACGGCGACCAAGAAAGCCATGGAGTCGGCCGCCAACCTGATCCTCAAGGAGTTCCTGACGCTCTGCGCCACCGACGTGGCCGAGGGCGACCCCGCGAGCCCCGAGGAAATCGCCAACGTGCTGCGCAAGTTCGTCTGAACCCGCGCACGCGAAGACGCCGGCCCGCGCGCGGGCCGGCGTGGTCCTGCGGGGCGGCCTAGAGGAGCAGGTCGAAGACCCGCTCGAGCCGCTCCCAGTGTTCGGTCTGAGGGTTCTTGACGTCCGGGTCCAGCTCGCGGATCACGCGCGCCGCCGCGACCACCAAAGCGCCCGCCAGCTTGGGAAGCAGCGCCCGCACGTCGTCGCTGACCTCCAGGTCCAGCGGCGGCAGGCCCGCGAGGTGGTCGAGCACGGGCTCCAGCTCGGGGGCGACGTCCAGCTGCTCGAACTCGCGGATCGTTTCCTGCAAGCCTTTGGTGACCGGCAGATCGGGCACGTAGATGACGTCGCGGGCGTTGTACTTGGCGTTGCGCTCGGCGACGATGAGCAGGTCGTAGATCTTCTTGCCCAAAAAGTCGGAGAGCCGCTTCAGGTCGTCCTTGTCCACGTCCAGCGACGCCGCCTGCCGGAAAAGCCGCTCGAACTGCGGTACGCGCATGATCACGGGCACCACCTCCCCCGTCGGTTCGCTAGGACTCGACCTCGACCTGGATCTTGCGCGGCTTGGTCTCCTCGGCCCGGGGCACGGTCAGGTAGAGGACGCCGTTCTTGAACTTGGCGGCCACCTTGCCCAGGTCGTAGACCGCGGGGATCGAGAAGCTGCGCACGAAGGTGCCGTACGGCCCCTCCACCCGGTGGTAGGCCACGTTCTCCTGCTTCTCGAAGGGCCGTTCGGCCTTGACCGTCAGGGTCTCCTCCTCGGCGGTAACCTCGACCTTGTCGGGGTCGATGCCGGGGAGGTAGACCGCGAAGTGGAGGCCGTGCTCGTCCTCCCAAACGTCCACCAGCGGCGCCAGCGTCTGCTCGCCGCGCGCCCCCCGGCCCATGCCCAGACCGCGGCCCAGCCGCTCCTGCAGTTCCTCGATTTCCTTGAACGGATCCCAACGCATCATGGTTGCACCTCCACTCGCTTTCACCAGCGTTTGAGCCCCGCGAGACCGCCGAACTCGCGTTCGAGGCGGTCCGCGTTGTCTCCGCGAACGAACTCCACGCGCGCCCCGAAGAGGCCGGCGAGCTCGACCAGCGTCTCGGCCAGGTCGGCCTCCTCCGCCGCGCCCGGGCAGACGGCCTCGGCGCGTTCACGCGCGAGCGCCACGTACCCGGTGTCGGGGCAGCGCCAGACCTTGCCCCGTGGGTGCCAGGGCATCACGAGCACGTAGACCCGCCCCTCCTGCAGGGCCTCGAGCACGTTCTCGGTACCCCAGACGCCCTCTTCGCGGATGCGGTCGAGCAGCTCGGCCTCCTTCCTGCGCTCCACCTCTTCGATGGCCGCCTCGGTGAGCGCCAGCACCTCGCCGGCGTCCACCTTGCTGCCGCCGGCGGGCATGGGCAGGTGGGCCACCACCCGCTCGCGTACGGCGCGCGGGAGCAGCTCCTCGAAGTAGCGGGTCTCCTCGGGCACGCCCATCAGCATCAAGCGCTCGGCCCCCAGCCGCTCGAGCCAGCGCTCCAGCTCCCCGGCGAGCTGCCGGTAGAAGCGGTGGGTCCAGGCCAGCACCCGGCGGTCGAAGCGGTCGCGGCCCATGCCCCCGCGCGCCGTGGTGCCGAGCGCGCCCGGTCCCATGGGGGTGGCGGGCTTCGACTCCGAGAGCTTGCGCCAGGTCTCGGGCGCCACCGCTCGGAAGGCGTCGGCCACCTCGCGCACGTCGTTCAGGTAGACCTCGAAGAGCCGCCAGCGCTCCTCGTCGAGCAGGACTACGGCGTAGCGTTCGTACTCGTCCAGCGCCAGCACCAGCGGCAGCACGTAGGGCTCGCCCCAGCGCGCCAGCACCTCGCCGTGGGGCAGGTTCACCACCGGCAGATCGACGTTCAGGTCGTAGACCTCGATCTCGTCCTCGGTGGCGAAGACCGCGCGGGTGCGGCCGCGGATCACGTCGTGCTCGAGCCGATCGAGCACCCGGTCCCGCACCTTCGCGGGAACGCCAAGGGCCGCCATCGTGTCCTTGGCGCGGATCACGAAGGGCTTGCGCTTCCCGGACGCCGAGTAGTCGAGCACGTCGCGGCTGGCGGGGTTGGTGGCCAGGTAGAGCGAGAGGACGGGTCCGCTACGCAGCCCGATCTCGTTCCTCAACTTTTGGATGGCCTCTTTGGAGATCACGGCCGCCTCCTTTCTATGCGCCTCCGGCGTGCGACTCCATGCGCGTCACCACGTCCAGCAGGTCACGGTAGTTCTCTTCTTCCTCGTGCTGGATCCGCGTCAGCAGCTCCCGCAGTTCGGGGTCGTCGGCGCCGTAGGCTTCCTCGAGGTAACGCACCTGGTCGGCCTTCTCGGACTCGAAGGCCTCGAGCACCTCCCGCCAGGTGGGCGCCGCGGGCAGCCGGGGCGGGGGGGGCGGCGTGCCGCCCCGTTCGCGGATCTTGGCGCGCAACCACTCCGCGTGCTTGCGCTCGCGCGCGGCGATGCGCTTCAGCACCTTGCGCAGGTGCTCGTACGGCAGGCCTTCGGCCGCCGCCTCCACCAGGGCGGCGTCGTGGAGCTCGTCCGCGTAACGCTCGGCCAGCACTTCGAGCAGGTGGTCCTTTTGCTTCGGGGTCATGCGTCGCAACCACTGCGCCCACACGGCTCTCGCCCCCTTTCGCTACCTGTAACATATCATTTGATATTATTCATGTCAATCTTAATGTGCGTCGAATTGTACGTATCCTGCGGTCGGCGGGGCCGGCGGCGGGGGTAGAATGCGGGCATGGACCTCCTCCCCCACCTCAAGGAACTGAGCCGCACCACGCCCAGCAAGATCCTCTTCGTCGTGCTCGACGGGGTGGGCGGGCTGCCCCGCGAACCGGGCGGGCCTACGGAGCTGGCCGCGGCCCGCACCCCTAACCTCGACGCCCTGGCCGAAAAGGCCAACCTGGGGCGCGTCACCCTGGTGGCCCCCGGCTTCGCGCCCGGCTCCGGGCCCGGCCACCTAAGCCTCTTCGGCTACGACCCCTTCCGCTACGAGGTGGGGCGCGGCGTCCTCTCGGCGCTGGGGCTGGGCCTCGAGCTGGGGCCCGACGACGTCGCGGTGCGCGGCAACTTCGCCACCCTGAACCCCGACGGCACCATCGTCGATCGACGCGCCGGCCGCCCCCCCACCGAGGAGAACCGGCGGGTGCTGGCGAAGTTGAAGGAGCGCATCCGCGAGATCGACGGCGCCAGGATCGAACTCCACACCGAGTCGGAGCACCGCTTCGTGCTGGTGCTGCGGGGCGTGGGGCTGGGCGACCGGGTTCACGACACCGACCCCCAGAAGACCGGGGTGCCGCCGCTTGCGGCCCGCCCCCACGACGAAAGCGACGAGCCCAGCGCCAAGACGGCCGACATCCTGAACAAGTTCACGGCGCGGGCCCGTCAGGTGCTCGCGGACGAACCCAAGATCAACGGGGTGCTGCTGCGCGGCGTCTCCAAGCGCCCGGTCTGGCCCACCCTGGGCGAGGTCACCGGGCTCACCCCCGCGGCGATCGCCAGCTACCCGATGTACCGCGGGGTGGCCTCGCTGGTGGGGATGACCCCGCTGGAGGTCGAGGTGGGCGAGGACCCCGACGCCCCCGAAGGCAAGCTCGCGGCCCTGAAGGCCCACTGGGAGGCCTTCGACTACTTCTACCTGCACTTCAAGAAGACCGACTCCACCGGTGAAGACGGCGATTTCGACGCCAAAGTGCACAAGATCGAGGCCTTCGACGCCCTGCTCCCCGAACTGCTGGCGCTGGGGCCCGAGGTGATCGCCGTCACCGGCGACCACTCCACGCCCAGCGTGATGAAGGCGCACTCCTGGCACCCGGTACCCTTCCTGCTCTACGGCCCCAACCTGCGCGCCGACGCCGCCCGCCGCTTCACCGAAGACGAGGCGGCGGGGGGTGCGCTCGGCGACCTGCACGGCACCCACGTGCTGCCGCTCCTGCTGGCGCACGCGGGCAAGCTGCAAAAGTTCGGGGCCTAGGGGCGCGGCGGCGGACCGGCACCCTGCACCTCGGGTTTGCCAATGATCGGCGGGAGCGGCACCGCGGGCTCGAGTCCCGGGGGGCCGACCAAGAAGACGTCGCCCCAGGGGCGGTAGACGCTCTCGAAAACGTCCTCATAGACGCGGCCGTCGTCGTAGTAGACTTTGCGCCGCACTACCGCGGTCAGCCCCTCGGCGGCCCAGTCGACCTGCTTGCGGTATCCCGGCTCGAGGGTCTCGTCCACGACCTCGCGGGGCTCGAGCGGCGGTTTGCGATCGTGGACGAACGGCCCCTCCCACTCGACGCTGCGGTCGGCGGTACCGAAGAGGCGCACGTAGAGCTTGTACCCCCGCACCTGCGCCAGCACCAGGACGTCGCCGGGGGTGTCGTTGATGAACCGGAGGTCGCGCCAGGGCTGGTAGATGGTGGCGTCCAGGCCCACGGGGCGGTAGTAGCGCAGCTGGTAGCTGTGGGGGTAGCGCTCGGTCACCGGCAGCCCGGCGAAGAAGGCGGCGCGGAAGGCGGTGGTGGAAACCTGGCAGATGCCGCCGCCCACCCCCTTCTCGGTCGCGTCGCCGACGATGACCAGCGACTCCACGTAGCCGCGCTCCTCGTCGATCGCGCCCACCGCGCGGTTGAAGGAGAACTCGGCGCCGCGGGGGATCCAGGTGCCGCTCAGGTGCGCCGCCCCGGTGCGGATGTTGTGGATGCGGGCCCGGCTCGAGCCCCAAAACCCGGTCACCCCCTCGCCGATCAGCTCACGCACGCCGCGGGCGTACCATTCGGTTACGCTCGGCTCGGGTTCGATCACCTCGACGGGAATCACGAACTGGGAACGGCCCAGAAAGGCGGCGTCGCGGTAGGCCACGACGGCCGCCTCGACGTCCATGCGGTAACCGCGGCGCTGCAAGGCAACCCAGCCCCGCTCGGGGTCGTAGACCCAGCGCGCCGGCCGCGCCTCCCGCCGGGCCATGTCCGCAAGGGCGCGCACCTCGTCGATGCTGTTCACCGGAAACGTCTTGGTGCCCACGTACTCGTGCAGCTCACCGCCCACGATCTCGTAGTCGCGGATCACCCAAACGGCGTTCACCTGCGCCAGCGCGGGTGCGAACAGCAGAAATATACCTAGAATCTTCCAAATTTCACGCATTCCAAGATCTCCGCAGTCTTCCCATCCTACCCTAAGGCCGTCCGGGCCGCCGTTCATACCCCCGTTTGAGGGAAGAATTGCGTAGCCATGGGCGTTTAGAATGGTCGGGATGGCCTTACGCGCCGGCACGCGCCTGCACGCCGTACTCTGGGTCGCCCTGCTGCTCGTCGCGCAGCCGGCAGGCGCCCAGGGCGTCCAGGTCGAGCGGGCCTCCCCTGCGGTCAAAACCGCGGCTCCCGGGCACACGGTCACCCACGTCTTCGCGCTGCAGGGAAGCGGTACCGTACAGGTGCGCCTCACCTCCGAACACGGCTGGCCGTTGCTTACTCGCGAACGCACGATCGCGCTCGAGGCGGGGCGGCCCTACTACTTCCCGGTCACGCTGCGCGTGCCCGAAGGCGTTCCCGCCGGAACCCGCGACCGCCTGCGCCTCCAGGCCGACGGCGCCTCCGCCGACGCCTTCACCGAGGTGGCCTACGCTCCCGGGCTCGAGGCGCACTGGCCGGCGGAGGTGGCCTACGTTCCGCCCTTCGGGCGCTTCGCGCTGGAGGTGGCGAACACCGGCAACGGCGCCGACGTCGTCCTCGTGCGCCTGCTCACCCTGCAGGGGGTGCCCGTCTACCAGGCGCGCCTTCCCCTCGAGCCCGGTGAGCGGCGCGAGCTGCGCGTGACCGCGGCCGAGCCGCGGGTGCTGCGGGTGGTCGTGCGGCTCGAGCGCGGCGGGCTCGAGCGCGAGGGGTACCTCGCCGTCCAGCCGGCGCGCGCCAAGGGCGACGGCGGCTTCCGGCTGCTCGGCCGCCTCGGCGCCGCCTACCGCTACCCAGGCGACCTCTCGTTTTCTTTGGGCGCGGCCGGACCGCTTTCCGACTTCACCCACTTCAGCCTCGGCGCGGGTTACGCCCCGGGCGGCTCGCCCGCGGGGGTGCTCGGCTTCAGCTGGGACGGCGGCTACCTGAGCGCCGCCTTCGGCCCCAGCTACGGGCTGGCCCTGGGGCTGTTCGAGGGTGCGGTCAGCACCCAGATCGCGCTCAGCGGGCCCGTCTGGCAGGGCAGCATGAACTTCGACGTCAGCGGACGCGGCTACGGATTCGGCGCGGCCGCGCTCCTCGACGAGGATCCGAGCCTGCGGCTGCGCGCCGACCTCGCCACCGGGAAGGGCAAAGCGGCGACCTTCCGGCCCGGCACCCTCACGGCCTCCCTGACGCTGCGGCCCTTCCGCGCCCAACTGAACGGAGACCTCGCCTACGGCTTCCGCTACCGCGACTGGCCGATGCGGCTCCAGGGCGGCTTCTCGGGGGTGCCGGCCGCCCCCGTCGAGTTCCACTTCAGCGCCGACGTCAACCCCGAACCCTTCAGCGTGGGGGGGCGCCTCACCTGGACCGGGCTGGGCGTCGACGACTGGGGGCTGGCGGCGGCGAGCAGCAGCGAGCGGCTCGATCTCGACCTGCCGCTCGCGGTCACCTTCGGTGCGGCGGCCGGCCCCGACCGCCTGCGCGCCTTCGCCCGCACGCGGCTCGACCTGCCCGCCCCCTGGAGCGACCTCGGCGCCGAAGCCCGCGTCGAGCACCGCGCGGGGCGCACGTCGTTCACGGTCTCCGGGGGCAGCGAGGCCGGCGTCGCGGAAGGGATGGCGCTGTTCGCGCTGAACGGCCGCCTCGGCTGGCCGCTCGAGGAGAACGAACTGCAGCTGGGCCTGCGTCTGGGCGGCAGCGAGCTGCGCACCCGCGCCGACCTGGCCTGGTCGCCCTGGAAACCCAACCTAAAAACCGCCCTGGCGTTCGAAGCGCCCGCCGGAGGCGCGCTGCTGCAGGCCCGCATCGACCGCGAGTGGTACGGGGGCCGCACCGCCCTGGGCCTCGGAGCGCAGATGCCTTTGGTCCTCGAGGTGCCGCCCGCCGTGACCCGCCTCTTCGGCGGCCGCAACGTCGGCATCGTGGCCGGCGAGGTCCGTGTCGAGGGGCCCGCGCGGTTGCGCGAAGGTCTCGTCGTGCGGGCCGGCGACCGCGAAACCCGAACCGACGCCGAGGGACGCTTCCGGCTGGAACTGCCCCCAGGGACCCACACCGTCGAGGTCGACCCCAACCGGCTGCCGGCCGTGCTGGTGCCCGTGCGCGGCCAGGTCCGCGTCGAGGTGCGGCGGAAGCAGAGCGTCTCCGTTCGCCTCGTCCTGGCGGCGCGCAGCGTCCTGGAGGGACGGGTGCGCGTCGTCGTCGAGCCCGGTCGCGAGCTCCCGCCCCGCCGCTTCGCGGTCGCGATCGAAGACGCATTGGGGCGGCGGACGTCGCTCTTCACCGACCCCGGCGGGGCGTTCACGGTGCCCGCACTCGCGCCGGGACGCTACACCGTGCGCCTGCTCGAAGACCTGCTTCCTGACGGTTGGGAGGCTTTGGTGCCGGCGGCGACCGTCCTGCTGCGTCCCGGCGAGACGGCGCGGGTGGAGCTGGCCGTCCGCCCCCCCCTGCGCAAGGTCTACACCGGCGGCAGCGTGCAGATCCTCGAGGTGCGGCCCGAAGCCGACCGGGTGCCGCCGGGGTCCGCGCCCCTCGTCGAAGTGCGCCTCCGAGGCGCAGCCAACCGGGTGGTCGTGACCCTGCAGGACCGCATCGTCGGCATCCTGCTGCCGGCTGCGGAGGAAGAAGGCCTCTGGCGCGGCCGCCTGCACGTGCCCGTCGACGCCAAAGGGCCGCTGGCGTTGCAGGTGGAAGCCTTGAACGGCGCGGTCGCGCGCTACCCTTTCTTCCTGAGCGTCAGCCCCGACGCCCCCTGGGGGGTGGTGCGGTCGCTGCCGGTGGCGCGCCCCGGCCAGACCCTGGAGGTGGCCGTGCACTGGTACGCTCCGGTGGAGTCAAGCTGGCTCGAGGTCGAAGGGGAACGCGTCGAACTGACCGGTCAGGGGGCCGACTGGACCGGGAAGCTCGTCGTGCCCGCGGACGCGGCGGCGCGCTGGAGCTTTACAGCCAAGGCGCGGCTGGGCTCTGGCGAGCTGGTGGAGCTGGCGAAGTTCGTCTTGATCCGGAAAGACTAAGGCTCGTAGGGCTTCAATTCGGGCGTCTCGAACGCGCCGCCGCGGACGCCGAGCGTCGCGGCCGTCCGGCGGACGAAGAGGCCGGGCGTAAGCGTGAGCTGGGCGCTGCCGGTCTCGTTGCCGTGCAGCACCAACCGCGCCGGCAGCACCCAGGTGAAGACCGCGGTCCAGCAACGATCGTTGTACAGGCTGCGGCAGGTGGGGTAGCGGCGGTTGAAGTTTCGTACGTCCGAGATCTCCGGGGCGCCGAAGGAGATTGTCTGTGAAGCCTGCCAGGCGTTCCAGGAACCCGCGAGCGGCGGCACGCCGGCCGGAGGCGTGGTGAAGGGGCTGAGGAACTGCCCGTCCACCCGCCCCAGGTCGCCGCGGGCGTCGACCTGCAAGGCGTACGCGCGCTCGATCAGGCGCACGAGTGGATCCGTGCCGTAGGTGCGGTCGTCGGCGCGACGGCGGCCCCAGAACTTGACGGTCAGGACCGTGGCGTAGACCAGGTCGCCGCTGTTGGGGTTTGTGCCGTAGACGACGACCGGAGGCGCGGCCGGGCAACCCGCGGGAAGCGCGAGGTTGCTCACGGAGGCGCCGCCCGCGGGCGTCGCCCCCGGCTCCAGCAGGCCGGCGCACATCAACTCGAGGGCGCTGGGGCTGAATGTCAGGGTGGTCGGGTCGAAGCGGTTGTCTTGGTCCACGTTGTAGTACCAGACCTGAGCCGAACCCAGACCGGCCAGAACGAGCAGCAGCGCCACGAAGCCACGCCTCACCGGAACGCCACCTCCCCGTAGAGCGGCGGGCCGCCGTAGCTCCCGGCCGGCCCCTGGGGCTGGATCTCGATCTGCGCGAGGATGACGTCGTCAGGCAGGTCTTCGGGTAAGGCCAGCCGGTAGCGCACCACCCCCTCGCGCAGCAGCACCCGCTCGGGCAGTTCCAGGCGCTGCGCCACCTCGCCCGCGGTGTTCACGAAACGCAGCTCGCCGTTCAGCCGCAGGTAGACGTTGCCGGTGTTCACCACGTCGGCGACCAGGTACCGCTTCCCCGACGCCTCATCGGTCGCCACCGTGACGCCCTGCAGCTCGGCGGCGGGCTGCTCGGTGCCCTGGACGGTGACGTAGACGACGGCCAGCGCCCGGGTACGCATCAGCGCCACGATGCCCTTCCGCTCGACGGGCCGCGGCTCGGTCGTAAAAGCCAGCGCCGCCCGATAGCTGCCGGAAAGCTCCGGACTCGCCGGAACGCTGACGGTAAAGCGCACCTCGTGGGTGGCGTCGCGCTCGAGCGTGAAGGGATCCAGCACGGTGCTCAGCCACGCGGCGGCGCTGTATGGCAACGAACCCGGGGGAAGCGTCTTCACGCCACCGTCGGGATCGATCAGCCAATCTACGAGGCTTACCTCGATGACCTGATCGGGGGTGTTGCGGCTGAACAGGGCCACCGACTGGGTGGTGGAATCCCCGGGAGCCAGCACCAGTTCGTAGCGCGGCGGCGCCACGCCGATCCCCGTCTGCGCCGACGCCGAGACCAGCAACCAAAGCAGAAGAACCCCCGGCGACCAATTCCGGGGGCTCAAGAGGTTCCTAAACACCGTTCCAGTATACCCAAGGGGGAATGTGGGCATTACGGAGCGGAAGCGGTGTAGGTAACGAGGGTGGTGACGGCGCTGGTGGTGGCCGCGGAGGCCGTGGGGTCGACGTCGGCGGCGAAGGTGAGCGGGATGGCGTATACGCCGGCGTACTGGGTGTACAGACCATCGGCATGGGTGGCCAGACCGGCTGCGGTGCCGGTAGGAATGTTGGTGAAGCCAATGCTGGTCGCGTCACCGAAATCGGGAGCCACCTTGTAGGTCACGCCGGAAGGAAGGCTGTCGGCCACGACACTCACCGAGTAGGTGGACGAGTTGGTGATGACCAGCAGCGAACCGTCGGCATTGCCCAGGTTGTTCCAGTTCACGGTGTAGCCGCTAGTGGAAACGCTGGTGGGACCGAACCGGCAGCTGCCCAGCGAGTTAGGGTTCGTGGGAGCATTGCTCTGCGCGGTAACGTTCAGCGACGAGGTAACGAGGCTGCCGATGCAGCTCTGCAGGTTGGCCTTGGACGCCTGGCCCGCAGTCCCCGCGTACACCACGGTTCCGGTCGTGGTGGCGGTGAAGTCGAATTCCACCGAGCTGGTATTGGTGTAGACGTAGGCGTAAGTGGGGAAGCTGAAGTTCCAGTTCTGCTGCGTTTGCGCCAGCGCCCCGACGCTCAGGAGCGCACCGGCCAACACCAAGAGTCTGATCGCGTTCTTCATCGTCGTATCTCCTCCTTGTAGGGGTTTGGTCGGTCGCGCCACTGGCTCGCCGCTCGTCCCTTGGCGCCCGTATAGGGACCTGGCGGGTCATCGCCTCCAACTACACATCCCAGGCTAGGCAAGCCGCACCGGCTTGCCTACCCCCAAATGGGGGCACCCAAACGGGGTGAGGGGCTTCGTAGCACCTCATCGGAACGGGTTCAACGAGGGGCGGTTTCCTATCACCCGTTTGGGGGTGTTCCTGGCCATCTCGAAGCGCTAGGCTGAGGGTGCGAGGCTCCGCCAACGGGGCGGGCGCTCGTGGGCCGCAGGACGGCTCAAATCTTGGAGGCGTTGAACCGTGAACCCCAATCTGGGCACCAAGGGACACGGGGAGCCAGTGGTGCAACCGGCCAAGAAGATGATTGCGCTCTTTTACGATCACTTCCCCCCATCGAGCACGACCGGTTGCATTCCACCCACAAAGGAGTGGTGGGAATGCAGAAGAAGATATGGATTGCGGCGCTCGCGCTGGTTCTAGGCCTGGCCTGGGCGGGCGGCAACACGACGAATTTCGTAGTGCGCATGCCCGAAATTCTCTGGCTCGAGATCAACGGCAAGCAGGCGGAACGGGTTCCCGTCCGCGTGGAAGACGGCAGGGTTTCGCCGGGGGTGCTGCACGTCCGCGTGGTGGGCAACACCGCCTGGCGCCTCACCGTGACGGCCACCCCGCTGGTGGGGCCGCTCACGCTGCCGCCCGAGCGGCTGGTGCTCGCGGGGCAGGCGCTTTCGTCCCTCGAGCGCACCGTGCGCGAGGGCGTGGGCAGCGCCCGCTTCGACCTGGACCTGGGGGTCCGGCTCGAGCCCGGTGAGCCCGCAGGCCCCTACGAAGGCCTGCTCACCTTCGTGCTCTACCGGCTCTAGCGTTACTCGTACCCGAGCTCGCGGAGCGCCTCCGGGTCCTTGCGCCAGTTGGGGTAGACCTTGACCTCGAGGTCGAGGAAGACCGGGCGGTTCAAAAAAAGCTCGAGCTGCTTGCGCGCCGCCCGTCCCAGCTCCTTCAGCATGCGCCCCCCCTTTCCGATCAGTATCGGTTTGTGCGCCTCGCGCTCCACGTAGAGGACGGCGCGGGCGTAGAGGGTGCCGCTGTCGCGCTCGGCCACCTCCTCCACCTTGACCGCGACCGCATAGGGGATCTCCTGGCGCAGCCGCTTCATCACCTCCTCGCGGATCGTCTCGGCGATCCAGTCCTCGATGGGCTGGTCGCTTTTGGCATGGTCGGGCGGGTAGAAGAAAGGCCCTTCGGGCAGCAGGGCCAGGATCTCGGAGCGCAGGTGGGCCGCGTCGCGTTCGGACAGGGCGCTGATCCTGCGCACCTCGGCCCCGGGCAACAGCGCCGCGTAGGCCGCGAGCGCCTCGTCCGGGTACTTGGCGGCGTCGGCCTTGTTGCCCACGAGCAGCACCGGCTTCTTGCCCACGTAGGGCTCGAGCGTCCGCGCCACCAGCTCGTCTTCGGGGGTGGGGGGGTGGCGCAGGTCCACCAACCAGAGGATCACGTCGACGTCGGAAAGCGCCTCGGTGACCTGGCGGTTGATGTAGTCGCCCAGGGCGTCGGCAGGTTTGTGCAGGCCCGGCGTGTCCACGAAGACGATCTGCCGGTCCCCCTCGGTGTAGATTCCGCGCACGCTCTTGCGGGTGGTCTGGGGCTTGGGGCTGATGGGGGCCACCTTGACGCCCAGCATCTGGTTGAGCAGGGTGCTCTTGCCCACGTTGGGCTTGCCCAGGATGGCCACGAACCCGGAGTGCGTGCGTTCGCTCGCTTCGCTCATCGCCCCCAGTATAGGCGGGCGCGGTAAGCGGGCTTGCATTCGCCCCGAAAGCGTGTTGCTATAATGTGCAACACGCTGGAAGGGGGCGCTATGAAGCTCATCGACAACTACGGCCGCGTGCTCCGGGACCTGCGCATCTCCATCACCCCGCGCTGCAACTACCACTGCGTCTACTGCCACCCGATGGGGATGGAGATGAGCGACCCCCCCGGAACCGTAACCACCGACGACGTGCGCCACTTCCTGCGCGCGGCCGCGGGTCTGGGCATGGACGCGGTGCGCTTCACCGGCGGTGAGCCGCTGGTGCGGCGCGAACTGCCCGAGATGATCGAGGCCGCGGCCGCCACCCCGGGGGTGCGCGACGTGGCCGTGACCACCAACGGCACCCTCTTCCGCCGCCGCCACCGCGAGCTGCTGGACGCGGGGCTCTCGCGCGTCAACATCTCGATCGACGCGGTGAACCCCGACGTCTTCCGCAACCTGACCCGCGGCGGCGAGATCGCCCAGGTGTGGGACGCCATCGAGCTGGCGCTCGAGCTGGAGCTCCACCCCGTCAAGCTGAACGCGGTGGTCATCGGCGGCGTCAACGACCAGGAGGTGGGCGACCTGGCGGCCCTCTCGGTGGACCGCCCGCTGCACGTCCGCTTCATCGAGTACATGCACCTCAACAACGCCCCCTTCGACGAATACCAGCGCCAGTTCGTCTCCGGGGCCGAGACGCGGCGCCGCATCGAGGAACGGTTCGGGCCGCTCGAGGAGGTGCCCACCGACCCCAGCTCGCCCGCCCGGGTCTGGCGCATCGCCGGCAGTCAGGGCACCATCGGCTTCATCAACTCGGTTTCCGAGCCGTTTTGCACGAACTGCAGCCGTCTGCGGCTGACCTCGGACAAGAAGATCCGCCCCTGCCTGCTCACCGACCTGGAGTTCGACATCGCCCCCGCCTTCGAGGCGGACGATCCGGTCCAGGCCCTCCAGGAAGCCCTGCTCTTCGTGGCCGGCAAGAAGCCCAAGCAGGGCTCGACGCTGCCCACGGTGCGCGAGCGGGTGATGCTGGGCATCGGCGGCTAGCTACTCTTCTTCCATGTAGCTCTTGAGCACGGTATCGATCACCACCAGCAGCACGCTCACCACGTTGGCCGCGAGCGCCCCCCAGGCGAGCGAGACCGCCTCGGCGGGGTTCCCTGCGTAGAAGAAATAGAGCGCCGGGATCAGGTGCAGGTCGGCCACCAGACCCGTGGCCATCAACTCGGCCGAGAGCACCCGGCCCTCGCCCATCTTGAGCAGGGTCGCCGCCAGGTTGGTGACTACGGTAACGAAGAGTTCGACCCCGTTGGGAAAGACCACGAAGCTGACGTTCGTGGTCAGCGCCATCAGGACGAAGAAGTCGGTCAGCAGTTTACGGGAGCTCACGTTCCACCTCCAGCCGTTCGCGCAGTTTCTCCAGCCGCTCGGCGCGCCCGAAAAGGATCAGGGCGCACCCGGGCCGCACCTCGTGATCGTCGTCCAGATCCAGGTCGAGCCGTCCGTTCGGCATGCGCAAGGCCACCACGTTGACCCGCAGCTCACGCCGCAGCTCGCCCACGCGGCGCCCCGCCCAGGGGTGCCCCTCCTCGACGCGCACCTCCAGCAGGTCCACGTCGGTCTCCTCCCCAAAGGCCAGCCGGTCGAAGAGGCCCTGCAGGTAGCTGGACTCGGGGTGGAACAGATAGGCCGCGAGCCGGCCCGCGACCATGCGACCGGGGTAGAAGGCGCGGTTCGCACCCAGCTCCTCCAGGCGCTCGGCGTCGTCGGGCGAGGAGGCGAAGGAGTAGATGGCGAACTCCTCGGGCTCGGGGCGCAGGAGCCGCGCCACCGCGATGATCGAGATGTTGCGGGCGTCGTCGCCCAGGTTGACCACCATCCCCTCGGCGCGGCGGATGCCCGCGGCCAGCAGCGTTTCCTGCTCGAACGGGGCCTCGGGCAGGTAGTAGGGCAGGCGCAGCTCGGCGATGCGCGCCAGCCCCTCCTGGGTGTCGTCGAGGACGACGAACGGCACCTTGCGGCGCTCGAGCAACCGCGCCAGCTCGGCCGTCACCTCGTCGAACCCGGCGAGGATGTAGTGCCCCTCCAGCTTGTCGATGGCGTTCATCATGGAAAGCCTCCTCCAAAGGTGCTGCAGCTCTTCCTTGAAGATCACGCGCGCGATGACGGTGATCGTGCTGGTGAAGACCCCCACCCCACCGAGCGCCAGGAAGGTGGTGAAGATGCGCCCGGCCATGGTGTCGGCCCCCTGCACCACCTCACCGAAGCCGATGGTGCCGATGGTGATCACGGTCATGTAGAAGCTGTTGATGAAATCGCCGCCCGAGAGCACCATGTACCCCAGCGTGCCCGCGGCCAGCGTGAAGTGCAGGATCACCAGCGGGATCGAGAGTTCCCGCAGGATCTCGAACAGGCGCCGCTCGTACCGCTCGCGCAGGCGGGTCCGGCGGCGGCCCCTTCGTCGCTGCATGAACGAATTGTACCTGCCGTCAGTCGAGCAGCGCGGCGATGCGGCGGCCCGCCTCGGCCAGGACCTCGGGCGGCTGCACCAGGGCGAAGCGCACGTAGCCGTGCCCCCCGGGGCCGAAGCCGCGGCCCGGCGCCAACGCCACCCCGGCGTGCTCGACCGCGCGCAGGGCGAAGCGCACGTCGTCCATGCCCGCGGGCAGCCTCAGCCAAAGGTACATGCTCGCCTTGGGCCGGCTGACCGGCACCCCGCAGCCCTCGAGCGCCTCGACCAGAGCGTCGCGGCGGCCACGGAAGACCTGCACGTCACGCAGCACCCGGTCGGGGGGCAGCCGCAGCGCGGCGATGCCCATCCGCTGGATGCCCAGGTACTGGTTGAAGTCCACCGGGGCCTTGGCGGCCTCCAGGGCGGCAATGGCGCCTGAGTTGCCCAAGGCGAAGCCCAGCCGGAAACCGCCCATGTGGAAGCTCTTGGAGAAGCTGAAGAGTTCGACGGTGCGTTCGAGCGCCCCCTCGAGCACCAGCGGACTGACGGCCTCCCCTTCGTAGACCATGTCGATGTAGGGGTTGTCGTGCACCACGAGCAGGTCGTGGGCCTCGGCGAAGGCGAGGGCGCGCTCCCAGAAGCTGCGGTCCGCCAGGGCTGCGGTGGGGTTGTTGGGGTAGTTGAGCACGATCACCCGCGCCCGCTCGAGCGCCCCCGGGTCCAGTTCCTCGAAGACCGGAAGCAGGTCCTCCCCCAGCTTCAGGGGCACGGCCTCGAGCCCCGCCAGCGCCGCCGCACCCCAGTAGCTGGGGTAGGCCACCTCGGGAATCAGCACCGCATCGCCGGGGTCGGCGACGGCGAGGAACAGATGCGCGAGCCCTTCCTGGCTGCCGATCAGGCTGAGCGCCTGGGTGGAAGGGTCGAGCTCGAGGCCGAACCGCCCGGCGTACCAGCGGGTCGCCTCTTCGAGAAAACGCATCGTGCAGCTCTTTAGGCAGTACCCCCAGGTGGCGGGGTCGCGCGCCGCGCTCTCCAGCTCGGCGATCAACTCGCCCGGCACCGGCAGGTCGGAGGCGCCGATGGAAAGGTCGATGACGCGCTTGCCCTGGGCACGCGCGGCGCTCTTGGCGCGGTCCATCAAGAGGAAAACGGACTCGGGCATCGCCCGAACCCGCCGGCTGGCCCAACGGTTGGGTAACGTCATGCGCCCTATTTTATACGGGCTAGGTGTGTTCGTGGCCCCCAGGCACGCTGCGTCCGCTCACCTGCTCGACCGCGTGCGGCAGGATCTCGAGCAACGCCTCCACCGACTCGCGGGCTCCCTTGGGGCTGCCCGGCAGGTTGATGATCAGCGTCGAGCCGCGCACCCCGGCCACCCCCCGCGAAAGCGCGGCCATTGGGGTCTTCTTCACCCCTTCGCTGCGCACCAGCTCGGCGAGGCCCGGCACCTGCCGCTCCACCACCTCCAGGGTGGCCTCGGGCGTGTGGTCGCGCAGCGCCAGCCCGGTGCCGCCGTTGGTGAGGATCAGGTCGAGGCTGTCGCGATCGGCCCAGAGGCGCAGTACGCGGCGGATCTGGGCCACCTCGTCGGGCACCACCTCGTAGGCGACCACCTCGTAGGGCCCGCTCGCAAGCACCTCGCGGATCGCCTGGTGGGTCGTGTCGGCCCGCTCCCCGCGGGAGCTGCGGTCCGATACCGTTAAAATTCCTACGCGAATTGCCATGTCTTACTCATAGTACAGCACCCAACGGCATCGGGGGCTATCCCATAAGCGGCGCGATGCGTGCGAGCGCCTCGGCGGCGGCCTCGTCGGGAAGGTCGCGGTGGGCGACGAAGCGCACCCGCTGGGGCCCCAACGCGTTGATCAGCACGCCCGCCTCGCGCAGCCGCGCGGCGAAGCCGGGGGCGTCCTCCACGCGTGCGAAGACCATGTTGGTCTGCACCGACTTCAGGTCCACTTCGAGGCCCAGCCGCACCAGCCCCTCGGCCAGCTCCCGCGCCAACGCATGGTCCCGTGCCAGCGCCTTCGGGCCCTCGGTCAGGGCGATCAGGCCGGCGGCGGCCAGCACCCCCGCCTGGCGCATCCCTCCACCGAGCATCTTGCGGTAGCGACGGATCTCGCCCTCGAGTGCCGCGGGGCCCAGAAGCAGGCTCCCCACCGGGGCGCCCAGACCCTTGGAAAGGCAGATCGAGACGGTGTCGAAGCCGGCCGCGACCTCGCGGCCCTCCACCCCGAGCGCCACCGCGGCGTTGAAAAGCCGCGCCCCGTCCAGGTGCACCGGCAGCCCCGCCTCCCGCGCCACCGCCTGCACGGCCCGCTGCACCTCGAGCGGCACCACCGTGCCCCCGGCGGTGTTGTGGGTGTTCTCGAGCGCGATCAACCCGGTGGGCGCCTGGTGGGGCGAAGTGTGGATGGCGCGCCGCACGTCCTCGGGATCGGGCACGCCGTAGGGCGAGGGGACGAAGCGCGGCGAGGCGCCCGAGAGGTTGGCCATCGCCCCGGGCTCGAACTCGTAGACGTGGGCCCCTTCGGTGAGGACGATCTCCTGCCCTCGGCGGGTGTGCACCAAGAGCGCCACCTGGTTGGTCATCGTCCCCGAGGGCATGTAGACCGCCCGCTCGAAGCCGAGCATCTCGGCGGCCAGGGCCTCGAGCCGGTTCACGGTGGGGTCTTCGCGGTAGACGTCGTCGCCCACCTCGGCCTCGGCCATCGCCCGGCGCATCGCGGGGCTGGGGCGGGTCACGGTATCGGAGCGGAAGTCGAGGATCCTCATGCGTCCATCGTACCCAAGGCGCCCTGCGCCTCCACCCAGCGCGCCAGCGCCAGCAGCGCGGCGTCGCGGCCGGGAGCGGCGGCCAGCATCAGGCCCAGCCCCGGTGCGAGGGGCAGGCTGACCGCGGGCCCGGCGTAGAAGTTGAAAAGCATCGTGTAGGCGAGCACCCGGTCGTTGGCGCGGAAGAAGGCCTCCTCGGAGGCCTCCACCTCGGCCCGCGTCGGCGGCGGCACCGGCGCGGTGGGCAGGACCAGGGCGTCCGTACCCACGAGCCCGGCCCAGAACGCAGGCACGCGGCGGGCGCGTTCGCGCCGGAGCTGCACGTGGTCGACGCTCGGGCGCCCGGCCACCGCCAGCACCCGCCGCACCACCCGCGGGTCCATGGCCTCGCCGTGGACCTCGAGCAGCCCGCGCCAACGGGCGTAGGCCTCGTGGGCGGCGAGGGAACCGTAACGGCGGTAGAGTTCGTAGACCTCCGCAAGGGCGGGCAGCGGGCGGCGCTCGAGGCGAGCCCCCGCCGCCTCGAGCCCCGCGAGCGCCCGCTCGAAGGCGTCTTGCACCTGGGGCCGCACCCGCTCGAGGAGGTCGTCGGGCACGAGCAACCGCGGCGGCGCGGCGGGCAGCGCCAGCGGCCGGTGGGGTTCGCCCGCGAGGGCGAGGAAGAAGGCCCAGGCGTCCTCCACGCTGTGGGCGAGCGGACCTACGGTGTCGAGGCTCACGGCCAGCGGCGTCACCCCGCGGGTGGGCACGCGACCCCAGCTGGGCTTGAAGCCGACGAGGCCGTTGAAGGCTGCGGGGATGCGCACCGAGCCGCCGGTATCGGTGCCCACGGCCAGCGGCACGAGGCCGCGCGCCACCGCCACGGCCGAGCCCGAGGACGACCCGCCCGGCACCCAGTCGGGGTTCAGGGCGTTCGCGGGCGTGCCGAAGTGGGGGTTCAACCCGAGGCCCGAGAAGGCGAGCTCGTTGAGCTGGCTCTTGCCCACGACGACCGCGCCCGCACGTTCCAGGTTCTGCACCGCCGCCGCGTCCGCCGTTGCCGGCTCACGCAACCGCGCGAGCACCGCGGAACCGGCCGCGGTGACCGCCCCGGCGACGTCGAGCAGGTCCTTGACCAACACAGGTACGCCGTCGAGGGGCCCCAGCGGCCGCCCCGCGGCGTAGCGCTCGGCGCTTTTGTGCGCAGCGGCCAGGGCGCGCTCCCCGGTCCGCACCGCCACCACCGGGCCGGGCTCGAGCCTTTCGAGGACGCGCTCGGTTTCGCGAACGGGATCGCGGACGCTGCGGGCGTAGTCCCGCACGAGGTCGGCGGCGGTCTCCACGACTCCAGTCTACCGAGCGGTGTTAGGGTGGGGGGGTGGAAGTCTGGCTCGTGCGCCACGGGGTAACCGCCCACAACCAGGAAGGCATCTGGCAGGGGCAGCGCGACGTGCCCCTCGCTCCCGAGGGGCGGAGTCAGGCGCAGCGGCTGGCCGTCCGCCTGGCGCGACTCGGCCTCACCTGGACGGCGCTCCACAGCTCGGACCTGAGCCGGGCGCGCGAAACCGCTGAGATCGTGGGCGAACGCCTGGGCCTCACGGTGCGCAGCGACCGGCGGTTGCGCGAGGTCTGCGTCGGCGAGCTGGCCGGCCTGACCCGCCCCGAGGTGCGGGCGCGTTTCGGCGACTATGTGGCCCGCTCGCAGGAAGACCCCTGGAACGCGCGCTTTCCCGGCGGCGAAACGCTGGCCGAGCTGTACGACCGCGTCTGGGCCTTCTTGAACGAGCTGGGCGAGGGGCGGCACCTGGTCGTCTCCCACGGCGGCGCGATCCGCGCCGCCGTATTGGGGACGGTCGAGGCCCAAAGCGCGGTGCCCTGGCGCATCCGGCTCGAGAACACCTCGATCACCCGGCTGCACTTCCCCGAGGGGGTGCGCGGCGGCGGCTTCGTCCATACCGTCGGCGACGCGGCCCACCTGGAACCCGGCTGGAACACCGGCGGCTGAACCGTGGCGGCGGCGCTCAACCTGCTCGCGGTCTTCGCCTTCGCGGTCAAGGGGCTGGCGGGGTTCGGCCCCGCGCTCTTCCTCGTCCCGGTGCTGAGCCTCTTCTGGCCGCTGCGCCAGGTCGTGCCCTACACCGCCTTCCTGCTCTTTTTGGCCAACCTGCCGATGCTCTGGCTGGTGCGGCGGGGGCTCGAGCCCCGGCGCGACCTTCCCGCCGCGGCCGCCTACGCGCTGGGGCTGGTGCTGGGCACCCGCCTGCTCGTCGCGCTGCCGGAGGCCCGGCTCAAGTTCGCCCTGGGGCTGGTGCTGCTCGTCTTCGCGCTCTGGAGCCTGGTGCGCCTGCCTACCGCCGGGGCGGCACCGCCGCCGGACGCCGCCGAGCTGGCCCGGCTCACCCTGGTGATGCTCTCGGGCGGCCTCCTCGTTGGCGCCCTGGGGGCGGGGGCGCTGCCGCTCTTCGTCTACCTGCCGCTGCGCTACCCGCCTGCGGCGATGCGCGCTCTCTTCACCAGCGCCTTCGGCCTGGGCACGCTGGCCTGGACGCTGGCCAACTGGCAGGCGGGGCTGCTCACCGGCGAGCTGGTGCGGCTGGCGCTCTTGAGCCTGCCGGGCACGCTCGCGGGGCTGTGGCTGGGGGCGCGGCTCTTCGAGCGGCTGCCGCAGCGCGGTCAACTGCGCGCGGTGGCGCTTCTGCTCGTGCCGGTGGCGCTAAAGCTGATGGGGGCGTTCTAGCGGCGACGCCGCTTCAGGGCCTGCAACTGGCGCACGTCCTCCTGGATCAGGTCGTCGCGCCACGCCAGGCTCTCGACGTGGTGGCGCAGCTCGTGGAGCAAGGTCTCCCAGGTCTCCGCCTCCCAGTCGAAGCCGGGGTCGTGGCGGGCGATCTCGGCGAAGGAGCCGTAGTAGAGCGCGATGTGGCGGCCCAGGTGCACGTGCCCGGCGAAGACCGAGGGCGGACCAGGGTCGGTGTACTCGCCAAGGCGAACCACGCCTTCTAAACCTTCCGGGTCCTCTTTGAGCTGCGGCAGCACGTGCACGCCCTGCAGCTCGTGCTTGAACTCGTCGGGGATCTCGTCCCAGAGCCGGGTCACCAGATCCACGAACTCCTCGTAGGTCACGCCTCCAGGTTACCGGAGACCCACCTGAGAAGTACCCTGAAGGCGTGGCAACGGTGCGGCTGGTCGCGGGCAAGGGCGGCGTAGGCAAGACCACGGTGACCGCCGCCCTAGCCCTCCACGCGGCCGGACGTGGCGAACGGGTGCTGCTCGTCTCCACCGACCCCACCGGGGCGCTGGGGCAGATCTTTCCGGGGGTCACGGACCGCGTGCGCACGGTCGCCCCCGGGCTCGAGGTCGTCGAGCTGACCCGGCCCGCGGTCCTGGCCCGCTGGCGCGAACGCTTCGGCGAGGAGGTCTACCGGGTGCTGCGCAGCCTGCTCCCCGTGGAGCGCGACGTCCTCGACTACCTCGAGGGGGTGCCCGGCCTCGAGGAAGAGTTCCTGCTCAGCTACCTGCTCGATGCGCTCGATTCGGGGCAGTACGACCGCATCCTCTGGGACGCGGCCCCTACCGCGGGCACGCTCGCCCTGCTCGAGGCCCAGGCGCTCTTCTACGACCACCTCACCCAGGCCCACCGCCTCTACCTGAAGCTCCAGGGCTACCTGAAGGGTGCCGATCCCACGCCGCTGATCGAGGGCTGGCGCATCCTCACCGGCCGCATCCTGGCGATGCTGCGCACGCGCACGCGGGCCTGGGTGGTGGCCCAACCCGAGCGGCTGCCGGTGGTTCAGGGGCTCGAACTGATGGCGGCGCTGGAGCGGTTCGGCATCGCGCTCGAACGCGCGGTGTTGAACCGGGTGCTGCCCGAAGCCGCCTGCCCCGGTTGCGCCTTCTACGAGGCCAGGGTGCGCGAGCAACGGGTCTGGGCCCGGCGCTGGCGCGAACGCAGTCCGGTGCCCGTACGGCAGCTACCCGAATTGGCTTCCCCGCCGCTCGCCGCCGCCGAGCTCGAACGCCTCGGACACCTGCTCGAGGAGGAATCCGACGCAGATCCGCACGCTTAGCGACCTCATCCGCTTGGACCCCGGAATAGAAGCAGAAGATTCCCGTCTTCGGCTCGCCCTACCTCTACTGCGACCCCTACACCCTGCCCCCGGGTCAGCCGCAAAGACCCTTCGCCTTCCAAGCGGCGAACAAGATCGTCTACGTTCTCGAGGGTTCCCTGCACCTCCGCGGAGGGGAAGAAGAGGCCGCCTCGCCGCCGGACAGGCGCTGCGCATACCCGCCGGCACCCTCAACGCGCCGGAAAACACCTCCGGCGCCTCCGCCGTGGCCCTGGCGTTGGCCCCCACCCCCGCTGCACCGAACGCATGAAAAGGCGCCGGGCCCGGAGGCCCGGCGCGGCCCGACGCTGGACTACTTCATCAAACCCGGCAGCCACAGGCTCAGTTGCGGGAAGAAGATGAGCAGCACGAGCACGAAGAGGAGTACCGAGTAGAAAGGAATCACCCCGCGCACCACCTCGCCCAGCGGGGCCCGGGTGATGCCCGAGATCACGAAGAGGTTGAGCCCCACCGGCGGGGTGATCATGGCCAGCTCCATGCTGATCGTCATTACCACGGCGAAGTGGATCAGGTCGATGCCCACGGTCTCCAGGATCGGCTGGAGCACCGGCAGCGTGATCAGGATGATCGAAACCGCCTCGAGGAACATGCCCAGGACGATGAACATGCCCGAGGTAACGGCGAAGACCGCGTAGCGACCCATCCCCGTGGCAGCGATCCATTCCGCGGTCAGCTGCGGCACCTGCTTCTGCGTCATGTAGAGCGAGAAGAGCATGGCCGCGGCCACGATGAGGTAGATCATCGAGGTAATGCTCACGCTCTCGCGCACGATCGCGATCCAGTCGCGCCAGGTCGTCTCCCGGTAGATGAAGACGCTCACGAGCACCGCGTAGAAGAGCGCGATCACCGACGATTCGGTGGGCGTGGCGATTCCCGAGTAGATCGTGCCCATGATTAGGAAGGGCAGAAAGGCCCCCGGCAGGGCGACGAAGAGGGCGCGCCAGCGCTCGGACCAGCCGGCTCGCGGCAGGTGCCCGTAGTCGTTCTTGATCGCATACCAGATGGCGAAGGCGATCAGGCTCCCGCCCAGCAGGATCCCCGGGATGACGCCGGCGATGAACAGCTTCCCGATCGACTGGTCGGTGGTGATCCCGTAGATGATCATCGTGATGCTGGGCGGAATCAGGATACCCAGCGTGCCCGCCGTGGCCACCAGGCCCATGGCGTAGCGCTTGGAGTAGCCGTTCTGGATCATGGCGGGGATGGTCACCGACCCGATCGCGGCCGCGGTGGCGGGCGAGGAACCCGAGATGGCCGCGAAGATCATCGACGAAACGACGACGACCACGGAAAGGCCGCCGGGAAGGTGCCCCACCCAGGCGCGCACCGCCTCCACCAGGTACTTGGCGATACCCCCGCGGGCCATCACCACCCCGGTGAAAACGAAGCCGGGGATGGCCAGCAGGGCGAAGGAGTTGATGCCCTCGAACATGCGCGAGGCCGCCTGCAGGATGTTGAAGTCGCCCTGGACCCAGAAGGTGATCAGGCTGGCAACCGCGAGCGAGACCCCGATGGGCACGCGTACGAGCAGAAGAACGACGAAGGTGCCGAACAGAACGGTCATCGCGAGGCCCACGCTCATACGCCCGCCACCTCCTCGTGGATCGGCTCACGTCCCCGCAGCACTTCGAACAGGTTGATCGCGAACTGGAGGGCGAAGAGCAGGAACCCCAGTGGAATGATGAGCTGCAGGATCCACTCGGGAATGTCGGTGTAGATCGACTTGAGCCCCAGCATCTTCAAGAACAGGATCAGCTTCCACCCCGTCACCGCCATGAAGGCCGCGAAGACCAAGCCAATGAAATTGGCCAGCAGGTCCATGCCGTGCTTCGCGCGCTCGCCGACCGCGGAATAGAGCAGGTCCACGCCGATGTGGCGCCGCTCGCGCAAAGCGACCGAGAAACCGAACATCGCCCCCCAGGCCACGAACACGCGGGCGAACTCATCGGCCCATCCCAGCGGATTGTTGAACACGTAGCGGGTGACGACGCTGATCATGACCACGGACAGGCCCGCGGTGAGGTACACGGCCGCGAGCACGTCTTCCACCACGGCGATCGCGGCCTTGAGAAGAGGCACCCGTTCCGCCAACCAGGCCAGAGCCAGCATCAAGACGGTGACCACCGCGGTCCAGGCCATGAGTTCGGGCGTGCTTACCATGCTGTACCTCCTGGACGGAGCGCCGGGGGGCGGGCCCCCCGGCTTGACGTCGAGTTCCCCAGGGGTCCGCGGGCTACTTGAGCGCCTTGATGGCGTTGATCAGGTCCCAGCCCACCTTGGGCCCGTACTCGTCGTAGACCGGCTTCATCGCCGCTTCCATGGCCGCCCGGTCTTCGGGGCTCAGCTTGACGACCTCCATGAGCTCGCTGAGTTTGTTCAGCGCGTCGGCGTTCAGCTTGACGGCCTCCTCGAAGGCCACGTCGTTGGCGTGAGCGATGCCGTCCATGAAGATCTTCTTCTGCTCGGGGTCGAGGCTGTTGAGGAAGATCTTGTTGGTGATCACCACGTAGTCGAGGCGGCCGTGACCCGTGAGCGAAAGGTACTTCTGGACTTCGTAGTAGCGTTGGGTGTAGATGTTCGAGAGGGTGTTCTCCTGGCCGTCCACCACGCCCTGCTGGAGCGCCTGGTAGACCTCGGAAAAAGCCAGGGGCACGGCGGTGGCGCCCAGCGCCTTCATCTGCGCCTCGAGCACGCCCGAGGTCTGGGTGCGGAACTTGAGGCCCTTGAAGTCCGCGGGGCGGCGCAGCGGCTTGTTGGCGGTGAAGTGCTTGAAGCCGTTGGGCCAGAAGCCCAAGCCCACGAGGCCGGCCTTCTCGAGGCTGGTGAGCAGCTTCTGCGCCGCGTCCGACTGGGTGAACTTCTTGAAGTGGTCGTTGTCGCGGAACAGGTAGGGCATGTCCACGAACTGGAAGGCCGGGTTGTAGCCTTTCAGTTTGGTGGCCGAGGGTACGAGCAGCTGGATGTTGTTGAAAATAAGCGCATTCAGGCCTTCGGCGTTATCTTTATACAGCTGGCTCGAGGGGTAAAGCTCGACCTTCATCGCCCCGCCCGAGGCCTTCTCCACGTACTCTTTGAAGGCCTGCGCCGCCTTGCCCTTGGGGGTATTGAGCGTGGTGACGAAGGAGAACTTGATGGTGACGGGCTTGACCGCCAGCGCCATGGGCGCCAGCACGGCCAGGGCGAGGGCTCCTACCAGGATGCTGATTCGCTTGAACATGTGCTTCACCTCCGCTGCAAAAGTTATACCTACACGAGGTATTCTACGTATATTCCGCCGTGAGGCTCAAGGGCATTTGGCCCACGTTTTTCCGATGGGGGCGGCGAATTCCGTTGGATTTAGGTAATTCAAATCACATTTGCGCACTTCCGCGGTTCGGCTAGACTGGCAGCATGACCCCCGGCGCCGCGGCCCTGTTGCGCCTTGCCCTGTGGGCCCTGCCCCTGGTGCTGGGATACCTTGCCGGGCGGAGCTGGGGACGGTTTCGCGTCGTGGGGGGACTTCTCCTAGGGGCCCTGGCGGTTGGCGCCCTGGTCAAACCCTTTCCCTTGGGATGGGTACTGATCGTACTCGGGTTCCTCGGGGGCGTGCCCCTGGGGCGAAGGTAGGTTGGGCTACGCGGACGCCGCGCGGCTGTGCACATAATGTTCGCGTGAACGTACTTGGAATCTCCGGAAGCCTGCGGTCCGCCAGCGCGGCGCGCAGGGCGCTCGAACGCGCCCTAGCGGGGGCCGAATCCGCCGGGGCGCAGGTGCGGCTGCTCGACCTGCGCGCGCTCGACCTGCCCCTCTACGACGAGGACGAAGCGCGCTACACCCCCGTCCAGCGCGCCGCCGTCGCCCGCCTGCAGGAGACCGCAGCGGCGGCCGGTGCCTTCATCATCGCCTCCCCCGAATACCACGGGGGGATGAGCGGCGTGATCAAGAACGCGATCGACCACCTGGCGGGCCGCCACTTCCGCGGCAAGGCCGCCGGCATCGTCGCCGTAGCCGGCGGACGCGTGGCCCCGGTGAGTACGGCGCTGATGCTGCGCGCCGTGCTGCGCCAGCTCGGAGCCTACACCATCCCCCAGCAGGTGCTGCTCCCCGAGGCGGAGCAGCTGTTCGACACAGCGGGAAACCTGGCGGACGCGGAGCTGGCCCGCAGGCTCGAAGACCTGGGGGCCGAGGTGGTGCGGCTGGCGCGGGCGCTGGCTCACTCGAGTTGAGTCCGCATCCGCTGCACCGCCTCACTAGGAGCTAGGTTCCCCTTCACGACGACCCGTCATGCGGAAAAGCCAAACCAGGGCTGCGCTGAGTGTCGTTCCGGCCCCAAGCATCGCGATGCTCGCCCCCGGTCCCACCCTCTCGATCAGCCACGGCGCTGCGGCAAAACCCAGCGGTGTGAGCAGCATGGCCACGGTGTTCACCGCGGCGAAGACCCGCCCCAGCAGGTCTTCGGGAAGCCGGGCCTGCAGGTAGGCAATGAAGACCGTGCCGCTGACGTTGGCCATGGCGTCGTTCAGTGCGCCCAGCGCGGCCGCTATGGGCAGCGAGCGGCTCCGGCCCAACCCCACCAGTGCCAGCCCCTGAACCAGGCCGCTGGCAAAGATCAGCCGCTCGCTGGAACGCAGGGGCGCGGCCGCGAGGGCCAGGTTGGAAACCGTCATGCCCAGGTTCATGGCCGCGGTGAGGAGGGCGTAGGCGCCGACCCCGCCCAGGCCGGCGGCATAGAGGGGCGCGGCCACTTGGAAAGCGGCGGCGAAGAGGTTGGCGACCGCCAGGAAGAGCACCGGCCGCAGGATTCGGGCCGAGTGCACCAGGTATGCGAACCCCGCGCCTGCATGCGCCAGGTCCAGGGTTTCGCCTCCCCCGCTGCGCGGCAGGGGTGGCAGACCCAACAAGAGCAGGCCGGCCGCCAGAGTCGGCACCGCCGCCAGCGCGAGAACCCCGGCCGATCCGGCAACCGAAAACAGCAGCCCCCCCAGCAGCGGGCCCGCGAGATGAGCGGCGTCGCTGGCCAGGCTGAGCTGGGCGTTGACGCGCACCAGCTCGTCTTTGGGAAACAGCGCTGCGGGGATGACGTAGCCGAACGAACTCAGCAGGCTGCCCAAAACCGAAAGGGCGAGGCTGCCGGCGACGAAGACGAGCGGGCCGGGCTCCCGCACCAGCGCGCCGGCCATCCCCAACAAGACCAGGGCGTTGAGCGCCGCGCCCGCCAGCAGGGCACGGCGGGGTTCGATGCGGTCAGCTAGGACGCCGCCGACCAGGTTGAGCACCAGCCCGGGCAGCATCCCCGCCAGCAGCGTTCCGCCCAGGGCCGCCGCTCCGTAGCGGCTCGAGCCCCAGGCCAGGGCAAAATTCGTCAGGGCTGCGGAGAGCCCTCCGGCAGCGTAGCTCAACCACAGCACGCGCCGGTAGCGTAACGTAGGTTTCATTTGATGACCTCCGGCTGCAAGTGCGCGCCTCGCACGCACCGTGTTCGAAATTGTTCAAAGGGGAACTAAAGGTTAAAGCCGCCCGCGGTTCGCCGTCCACGCCGGCCCACCAAGCCGCAAGGCGGAGGCGCGGAACCAACGGTCCGAGCCGGCCGGCCGAGTCGGGCCTTGCGGGCGGTCTGCTTACTTGTGGCGCATTCTGGGCATACCAGGGCTACCTTTCGGAGCTAGTTTAGCACCCTCGGCCAGCGTTGCACGCACGGCGGCAGGTGACGGAACTGGACATACCTGCTAGACTGAGGGGCCATGGACGCACGTGAACTGAAGCAGAAACTCGACGCCCTCCGGGGGTATCTTTGACATCGCCGGCAAGAAGGCGCGGCTTGCGGAACTCGAAGAAGAACTAGGCAAGGAAGACCTCTGGAACGATCCGGCGGCGGCGCAGAAGCTGACCCAGGAAGCGGCGCGGCTGAAGAAAGTGGTGGAGGAGTACGAGCAGCTCTCGGGCGACCTGGAGAGCCTGATCGAGCTGTGGGACGAGGCCTCGCCCGAGGAACGGGAAAGCCTCGAGCCCGAGCTGGAGGAGGCGGCGAAGAAGCTGGAGGACCTTTACCACCAGACCCTGCTCGGCTTCGAACACGCCGAGAAGAACGCCATCCTGACGATCAAGCCCGGCGCCGGCGGCACCGAGGCCATGGACTGGGCCGAGATGCTGCTGCGCATGTACACCCGCTGGGCCGAGCGCCACGGCTTTTCGGTGGAGCTGGTGGACGTCACCCCGGGCCCCGAGGCCGGCATCGACTCGGCCGAGCTGATCGTGCGCGGCGAAAACGCCTACGGCCTGCTCTCGGCCGAGCGCGGCGTGCACCGGCTGGTGCGCCCCAGCCCCTTCGACTCCACCGGCCGCCGCCACACCAGCTTCGCCTCGGTGGAGGTGAGCCCCGAGGTGGACGACACCGTGGAGATCGAG
>Ga0256839_1000404_pt1 | contig 55886 bp, 50 predicted proteins | sample 354166metaG_FD_185968 | JGI IMG/M metagenome (GOLD analysis project Ga0256839, IMG submission 185968) | Hydrothermal vent microbial communities from Mid Atlantic Ridge, Atlantic Ocean - 354-166 | ecosystem: Environmental > Aquatic > Marine > Hydrothermal vents | place: Atlantic Ocean: Mid...
CCTACAAGGATAGGAAATCGATCCGCTGCGCGGAGCGATCAGCGCGATAGTGCCTTGCATTCCATTTCGATTTTTCGCGTGTCGTCATACACTTCCCTGTGCATGGGCCGTCCCTGGCCGCGGGGAAGGCCTGAAAAGTCTCGATTTTTCAGGCCTTCCGACCGACTCCGGCCGCCGGCCCGGGGGGGCCGGGCTCAGCCGCCCAGTCGGGCCTTGACCCGGGCGCTGAGCGCGCCCATGTCGGCACGTCCCTGGACCTTGGGCTTGAGCCAGCCCATGACCTTGCCCATGTCGCGCATCCCTTGGGCGCCGGTGGCGGCGATGGCCTCCTCGACGAGGGCCTCGAGGGCCGCCTCGTCCAGCGGCTCCGGAAGATAGGCCTGGATCAGCTCGAGCTCGTAGCGCTCCTGCTCGGCCTGCTCGGAGCGACCGGCCTGGGCGTACTGCTCGGCCGCCTCGCGGCGCTGCTTGGCCAGCCGCTGGAGCACGGCGATGCCGGCCGCCTCGTCCAGGGGGCCCTTGCCCTCCTTCTCCTTCTCCTGGAGGGCGGCGAGCACGAGGCGCAGCGCGCGGAGCCGCCGCTGGTCGCGCGCCTTGAGCGCGGCCTTCATGTCCTGCTCGATGCGCGCCTTGAGGGTGGGCTCGGCCATGGCGGCGGGGTGGGCCTGGCTGCCCGCGGCACGGCCTCAGTAGGGCCGCTGGAGCCGGGCCTGCTCCTTGGCGAGGCGCTTGAGGTGACGCTTGATGGCGGCGGCGCGCTTGCGCTTGCGCACCTGGGTGGGCTTCTCGTAGTACTCGCGGCGGCGCAGCTCCGTCAGGATGCCGGCCTTCTCGCAGGCGCGCTTGAAGCGCCGCAGCGCCACATCGAAGGGCTCGTTCTCTTTGACCTTGACCGTGGGCATGCGCTCCTGACCTCGGTTCGTGCTCGTGCCCGGGGATCCCCGGGAAGCGCGCCATTCTAGCGGCCGCTACCCGCGAATGCAAAACGCGCCGCGACGAGCCGTCCCATGAGGGTGGCGTTGCGGGTACAGTTGGGCGCCATGCGCGTGCTGGGCATCGAGACCTCCTGCGACGAGACGGCCGCGGCCCTCTACGAGCCTGGTCGGGGGCTGCTGGCCCAGGCCGTGCACAGCCAGGTGGCGGTGCACGCCCCTTACGGGGGCGTGGTGCCGGAGCTCGCCTCCCGCGACCACGTCCGCAAGCTCCTGCCGCTGGTGCGGCAGGTGCTGGAGGCGGCCGGCTGCGGGCCGCGCGACCTCGGCGGGGTGGCCTACACGGCCGGACCGGGCCTGGTCGGGGCGCTGCTCGTGGGCGCTTCGGTGGGGCGGGCGCTCGCGCAGGGGCTCGGGGTGCCGGCCCTGGGCGTGCATCACATGGAGGGCCATCTGCTGGCCCCCATGCTGGAGCCCGAGCCGCCGGGCTTCCCCTTCGTCGCCCTGCTGGTCTCGGGCGGGCACACGCTGCTGGTGGCGGTGGAGGGCGTGGGCCGCTACCGCATCCTGGGCCAGACCCTGGACGATGCCGTGGGCGAGGCCTTCGACAAGACGGCCAAGCTGCTGGGTCTGCCCTATCCGGGCGGGCCGGCGCTGGCGGCGCTGGCCGAGCGGGGCCGCCCCGGCCGCTTCGCCTTCCCGCGGCCGATGACGGAGCGGCCCGGCCTCGATTTCAGCTTCAGCGGCATCAAGACCCACGCCATCCAGGTGCTGCGGCAGGCCGGGGGCGAGGCGGCGGATGAGCAGACGCGCGCCGATATCGCCCATGCCTTCCAGGAGGCCATCGTGGAGACGCTGGTCATCAAGTGCCGGCGGGCCGTGGAGGCCACCGGCTTCGGGCGCCTGGTGGTGGCCGGCGGCGTGGGGGCCAACCGCGCGCTGCGGGCGGCGCTGGCCGCCTGGGGCGGGCGTGCGGGCGTCGAGGTGCGCTATCCGCGGCCCGAGCTGTGCACGGACAATGCCGCCATGATCGCCTATGCGGGCGCGGTGCGTCTGGCGGCGGGCGAGCGCGAGGGACCGGCCATCCGGGTGCGGCCGCGGTGGCCGCTGGACGAGCTCCGTCCCCCCGGCGCGACGTAGGCCGCGCTCAGCCCCGACGCGCCCCGATGCGGTCCTCGGTGCCGGCGAGCAGCCGCGCCATGTTGCCGCGGTGGCGCCACAGGAGCAGCGCCGCCATGAAGGCGGCCGCGGCCACGTAGGCCGGCTCGCCCGAGAGCCACAGCGCCCAGCCTGGCGCCAGCGCCGCGGCGACGATGGCGGCCAGCGAGGAGTAGCGGAAGGCCGCCGCCACCGCGAGCCAGGTCCCCACGGTGGCGAGCCCCACCGCCCAGGAGAGCGCGAGCAGCGCGCCCAGGGTGGTGGCCACGCCCTTCCCTCCGCGGAAGCCGAAGAAGACCGGGTAGAGGTGGCCGAGGAAGGCGGCGCAGGCGGCGAGCGCGGCCACCGCGGGGCGCCCGTCGAGGGCGAGGGCGGCCAGCGGCGGGACGGCGCCCTTCAGCATGTCGCCCGCGAGCGTGAGGGCGGCGGCCGCCCGGCCCCCGGTGCGCAGCACGTTGGTGGCGCCCGGGTTGCGCGAGCCCACCGTGCGGGGGTCGGGCAGCCCCAGCAGGCGCGCCACCACGATGGCGGTGGCCACGGAGCCCAGGAGATAGCCGGCGAGGATGACGAGGGCGGCGGTGAGCATAGGCCGCCAATTGGACGGCGGGCCGGGCGCCGGGGTCAAGCTCGCCGCGGCGCGGGCGCTCCGGTATCCTGCGCGGCCATGGACATCGTCTTCCTGCGTGAGCTTCGCGTCGAGACCGTCATCGGCATCTTCGAGTGGGAGCGGCGCATCCGCCAGGTGGTGAGCCTGGACCTGGAGATGGCGACGGACGTGGCGCGCGCGGCGGCCTCCGACGCCATCGAGGACGCGCTCGACTACAAGGCCGTGGCCAAGCGCCTCATCCAGTTCGTGGGCGAGAGCCGCTTCCAGCTCGTGGAGACGCTCGCCGAGCGCGTGGCCGCGCTGCTTCGCGAGGAGTTCGGCATCCCCTGGGTGCGGGTGACGGTGAGCAAGCCCGGGGCGGTGCGCGGCGCGCGGGAGGTGGGCGTGGTGATCGAGCGCGGCGAGCGCCCCGCGGGCCGGGGGTCGTGATGCGCGCCTACGTCAGCGTCGGCAGCAACCTCTCGCCCGAGCGCCACGTGCCCGCGGCGCTCGCGGCCCTGGAGGCGCGCTTCGGTCCCCTGCGCGTCTCCACCGTCTACCGCTGCCGGGCCGAGGGATTCGAGGGCCCGGACTTCCACAACCTGGCCGTGGCCTTCGACACCGCCGAGCCGCCGGAGGCGGTGGCGGCGGCCCTGCGCGCCATCGAGGCCGCCCACGGCCGCCGCCGCGGGGGGCCGCGCTTCGCCTCGCGCACCCTGGACCTGGATCTCGTCCTGTGGGGCGAGGAAGTGGTCGCGCGCGCGGGCCTGCGCCTGCCGCGCGCGGAGGTGCTGCGCTACGCCTTCGTGCTGCGGCCGCTCGCCGAGATCGCCCCGGGGCTGCGTCACCCCGAGGCGGGCCGGACGCTCGCGGAGCTGTGGGCCGAGATGGCCCCTTCCGCGCCGCGCATGGAGCCGTTGGGCCGGCCCCCGGTCAGTGGTGGCCGCCGTGGGGGGGGCTGAACCAGACCCCGTGGAGAAGGCTCCAGCCGCCGTGATGCCACTCGCGCCATCCGTGACGGTAGACGTGCCGGTACCCGTGACGGTAGACGTGCCGCCACCGGTGGCCGTGGCCACCTGGGGCATCGTGGTGACCGGCCCCGTCCCAGCCGTGGGCCACCTCCTCGACCAGCACCTGGACGGCGAGCCCACCATGGGGGTGGTGGTCGTGCGCACCGGCCGGCCCCGCCCAGGCGAGGGCTGCCGTCAGCGCCATCGCGGCTGTCACGGCACCTGCCGATCTCCTGCCCATGCCGCACCTCCGTCGGGTCGGATGGGGGAACGGTTCCCCAGATTCGCACCGGCAATCCTTCCATACCTTGGCTGAACCGAACCTGAACGCACGCAGCCCTGAGACGCGTTTTGTGATCGCGTTCCCCGACCCGGCCCCGCGCCTGCCGTAGATTCAGGCTGGCGCCCCTTCCCCCCGGGGCGCCGCGCCGCCCCGGGGCGGCCGCACGGGAGAGAGGAGGAGAGGACGGTGGGCGCCGCCACCCGGCTCGTGGACGTCAAGGTCCTGCGCGGCTTCGAGCCGCTCGCGGGGCTCCCCCTGGACCGGCTCAAGGAGCTCGCGGCCAAGGCGCGCGTGATCCAGTATGCCGCGGGCCGGCCCGTCTACCGCCGGGGCGAGCGGACGCGCCACACCCTGTTCCTGCTCTCGGGCCAGGTCGTCTTCCGGCGCGAGGGCCGCCGCGACCAGACCGTGAAGGCCGGCAGCGCCCGCGCGCGCCGCGCCATCGTCCCCCCGGATGCCGGCACCGTCGAGGTCGTGGCCAAGGGGCAGGCGAGCCTGCTCTCGGTGGACACCGACCTGCTCGAGATCCTGCTGAGCTGGAACGATCCCGCCGCCTACGAGGTCACCGAGATCGACCTCGCCGAAGAGGAGGAAGGCGACGGCTGGCTCGCGCGCCTGCTGCAGCGGCCGGGCTTCCGGCGCCTGCCGGCCGAGGCGCTGCAGCGCCTCATGGGCCGCCTCGAGGAGGTGGCGGCGCAGGCCGGCGAGGCGGTGGTGCGCCAGGACGAGCGCGACGACGGGTACTACATCGTCAAGAGCGGGGCCTTCCGGGTGACGCGCCGGCCCGAGGCGGGCGCCGCGGAGGTGGAGCTGGCGCGCCTCGGCCCGGGCGACGGCTTCGGCGAGGAGGCGCTGATCACCGGCGGCGTGCGCAACGCCACCGTCACCGCCCTCGAGCAGGGCGTGCTGCTGCGGCTCGCGCGCCAGGACTTTCTCGAGCTGCTGGTCGGGCCCCTGGTGGAGTCCCTGGACGAGGAAGCCTGCGCCCGCCTGCTGCGCGAGGGCGCCGTGCTGCTGGACGTGCGCAGCCCCGAGGAGCACGAGCGCCAGCCCGTGGGTCTCAACGTGCCGCTGTCGGTGCTGCGGCTCAAGGCCGACAGCCTCGACCGCAGCCGCCGCTACGTGGTCTGCTGCGACGACGGCGCCCGCAGCCGCGCCGCCGCCTATCTCCTGGTGCAGCTCGGATTCGACGCGGTCCACCTCGCGGGCGGGCTCGCCGCCGCGGGGACGCCGGCAGGCGGCGAGGGGCAGGGCGCGGAGGTGGTGCCGCTGGCGGCGGCGCGCGAGGCCCGGGCGCGGCAGGCCCAGGAGGCCGAGCGCCGTGCCGAGCAGGCCGCCGAGCAGGCCCGGGCCGCCGACGCGGCGCGGGCGGCCGCGGAGCGGGAGCTGGCGGCGCTGCGCGCACGGCTGGCCGAGCTGGAGGGCGAGCTCGCCGCCGCGCGCGAGGCCGCCCAGGCGGCAGCCGCGGAGCGCGAGCGCCTCGCCGGGCGGGCGCAGGCGGCCGAGGCCGCCCGGCAGGAGGCGCAGGCGCGGCTGGAGGGCGCGGTCAGGGACGCGCGCGAAGCGGCGGGCGCCTCCCTGCGTGCCCTGCGCGACGAGGTGCAGACGCTGCGCCGCGAGCTCGCCCAGGCCCGCGAGGCCGCAGCCGCCTCGGCCGAGGCGGAGGAGGCCGCGCGGTCGCGGGTGGCGGAGCTGGAGCGGGCGCTCACCGAGCTTCAGGCGGACATGTCCGCGGCGGTGGAGCAGGCCCATGCGGACGTCGAGGGCCTGAAGCAGCGCATCGACAGGCTGGAGTCGGCACGGGCCGAGGCCGAGCGCCGGGTGGTCGAGCTCGAGCGCGACCTGGAGGCGGCCCGGGAGGATGCCGCGGCGGCGGCGCGGTCCGAGGAGGCCGAGGCGCGTGTGGAGGCCCTGGAGCGCGAGCTCGCCGAGGCGCGTGCGGCCGCCGAGCGGGCCCAGGCACGCGCGGACGAGCTCGCCGCCGCGCACGAGGCGGCCGAGGCCAGGGCCCGGGCGATGGCCCGGGAGCTGGAGGCGCTGAAGGCGCGGTCCGGCGAGGCCGAGTCGCTCCAGGGCCGGCTCGCCGAGCGCGAGCAGGCGCTGGCGCAGCTTCGGGCCCGGGTGGGCGAGCTCGAAGCGGCGGCGGAGGCCGCGCGCCGGCAGGAGGCGGATCTGCGCCGCCTGCTGGAGGCACGCGCGCGCGACGAGTCGGAGACGCTGGAGCGGCTGCAGGCCGAGCTGGCCCGGGCGCGGGAGGCGGAGGCCGGGCGGGCCGAGGCGGCCCGTCGGGCCGAGGCCGCCGCCGAGGCCGCCCGCGACCGGGCGGCCGCGCTGGAGCGGGAGCTGGCCAGCGCGCGGGCGGCGGCCGAGGCCTCGGAGGAGGCCCTGTGCGCGGCGCGCGCCGCCCTGGAGGAGGCCGGGCGCGAGCGCGATGCCCTGCGCGAGCGTACGGTGGAGCTGGAGCGGGCGCTCGCCGAGCAGGAGCGGGCGCTCGAGGCGCTGCGGGCGCAGGCCGAGGGTACGGAGGCCCTGCGCGCGGAGCTCGAGGCGGCCCGCGCCGCCCGTGACGAGGCCGCCGGCCGTGCCGCCGGGCTGGCGGAAGAGCTCGAGACCCTGCGTGCGCAGCTTGAGGCCGTGCGCGCCGAGCTGGGCACGCGCGTGCGGGGGCTCGAGGAGCGTCTCGCCGCCGAGGAGGCCGCGCGCGCCGCGGCGGAGTCAGAACGGGACGCGCATCGTGCCGCACTGGAGGCGGCGGGGCGCGAACGCGACGAGCTGCTGGAACGCATACGCGTCCTGGAAGCCGAGCTCGCCTCCCGCGAGGAGGCATTCGGTGCGTTGCGGGCGCAGGCCGAAGCCGATGCCGAGGCCGCCCGCGACCGGGCGGCCGCGCTGGAGCGGGAGCTGGCCAGCGCGCGGGCGGCGGCCGAGGCCTCGGAGGAGGCCCTGCGCGCGGCGCGCGCCGCCCTGGAGGAGGCCGGGCGCGAGCGCGAAGCCCTGCGCGAGCGTACGGCGGAGCTGGAGCGTGCCCTCGCCGAGCGTGAGGAGGCGCTGCGTACCGCCGAGGAGCGCGCGGCGAGCCTGCTGCGCACCCGCATCGGGACGCTCGAGCGCGAGCGCGACGAGGCCCGTGCCGCGCTCGAGCAGGCCGAGCGGCGCCGCGAGGAGGCCGAGGCACGGCTCGAGGCGGCCCGCGAGGAGGCTGCCCGGGCGGCCTGGAAGGAGGCGGCCGAGCGGCTCGAGCGGCTCGAGGGCGAACGGTCCGCGGCGCTGGGACGGGCGGAGGCGGCCGAACGCGCCGCGGCCGAGCTGCGCGGGCGGGTCGAGACGCTGGAGCGGGAGCTCGAGGCCGCGGGCGCCGCCCGCCGCGAGCTGGCCTCGCGCCTCGAGGCCGAGGCCGGCCGTGCGGAGGCGGCCGAGGCGCGGGCGGCCGAGCTGGAGGGGAAGGCGAAGGCCCTGGAGGCCGAGCTGGCCGAGGCCCGCGCCCGGCTGGGGGCGGTCCCGGAGCCGGGGGCGCTGGAGGCGCAGGCGCAGCGGCACCGGGAGGAGGTCCAGGCGCTGCAGGAGGCCGTCGATGCCGCCGTGGCCCGGGCCGCCGAGGCCGAGGTGGTGCGCGACGAGGTGCTGCGCGACCTCGAGCAGCTCCGGTCCGAGGCGCAGGAGGCGCGCCGGGCCCTGGAGGCCGTGCGCGCGGAGCTGGCCGAGGCGCGGGACGCGGTCGAGGCGGCGCGGGCCGAGCGGGATGCGGCCTTCGAGCAGGCGCGCGCGGCCGAGGCGGCCCGGCGCGAGGCCGAGCAGCGGATCGCGCGGCTGGAGCGCGAGCGTGCGGCCCTGGAAGCGCGGGCGGCCCAGGCCGGCGACGCCGCCACGGTGGAGGTGGCGCGCGTGGAGGCCGAGCTCGGTGCGCTGCGCGAGCGGCTCGCCGAGGAGACGCGGCGCGCCGCCGGGGCCGAGGCGGAGCTGGCCGCGCTGCGCGCGCGGCTCGAGGCCCAGGAGGACCGGACCGCGGAGGCCGAGCGGCGCGGCAGCGAGCTGGAGGCCGAGGTGCGCCGGCTCGAGGCGGCGCTCGAGGCCTTGCGCGCCGCGCATCCGGCCGGGAGTGTCACCATGGAGCCGGGCCCGCGGCGGCAGGAGCCGGAGCCGGTCGCGCCGGCCGGCGGCGGGCCGGGGCCGGCGCTGCCGGTCCCGGAGATCCCGCCGGAGGGCGGGCAGGCGCCGGCCCTGGCCGGGCCGCCACCGGGCGCGGGGCCGGCGGCCGCCGGGCCGGAGGAGGGGGATGACGCCTTCGTGGTGGCCGCGGCCGTGCCCGTGCTGGAGCCGGGGCCGGGCCCCGAAGGGGCGGAGCCTGCGCCGGCGCCGGAGGCGCCCGGGCCGGCCGCCGTCGCCCCCATCGAGCAGGCTCCCGAGGCCGCGCCCGCGGCCGGGCCCCGTCCCGGGACAGGGGTGGCCCCGGCGGAGACGGAAGCCGATCCCGCTTCCGGCGAGGGCCCCTCGTCGCGTCCGCGCCGCCGCGGCCTCCTCTACCTGGGCGTGGCCGCGGCGAGTCTCGCAGCGCTGGCAGTGACCGCCTGGGTGCTGCTGCGCGTCTCGCCGCCGCCGCCGGAGATCGCGGCAGAGCCGGTGGCGGCGGCGGGTGTCGTCGTCCGCGCCCCGTCGCCGCGCCGCGACGGTGGCGCGGCCGGGAACCCGGATGGGAGTGCCGCCGCCGGCGGGCCGGCGGCGCCTCGTCCGGCCCGCGCCGCCGGACGGGGCCGTCCTTCCGGGGACGCCGGCGGGCCGTCCGGCCGGCGGGAGGCGGCGGCGCCGGCCCGCCCGCATCCCGGCGCTGATGCGGCCGAGCGGCGGCTGCTCGCGGCCGCCGAGGCGCGCTGGCGGGCCCGCCTCGCGGCGGCGGCCGGCAAGGCGCCCGCCGCACCGGCGCCCGCCGCGGCCTCCGCGCCAGCGTCGGGTCCGGCCGCGGGCCGGGTGGCGGCGGAGAAGTCCGGCGCGCCCGAGACCCGCGCCGCTGCGCCGGAGCGGAGCGGACCGGAAGAGGAGGTCTACGAGGGTGATCCGGACGGATCCGACGCGTCCGCCGGAGGCGGCGCGGTGGGCGCCGGCCGGGAAGCGTCGCCCGGCGGGGCGGGGCTCGCCGCCGGCGCCGTCCCGGAGCCCCTGGCCGGCGGAGCCGCCGGCGCGTCGCCCCCTGCGCCGGGCCCGGTGGACGAGGAGACGGCGGCGTCCGCGCCCGCGGGCTGAGCCGGCGCGGCCGGCGTCCCTGCGGGACGCGGGGGGATCACCACCCGCGAGCTGCCGTCCGGGGCGCGTTCCCGGTATTCCATCACTGCCGCGGCCAGCGGCCAGCCCGTCGCCCGGTCCACCACCACCACGCTCCAGCGGCCCACGCCGTCGGGGCCGAGGCGCTTGCGCGAGTAGACCCGCCAGCGCGGCCCGCCCACGCGGAACGGCACCTCGGCCATCACCCGGCCCCCGTGCTTCCAGCGGTGGACGACGGTGCGTCCCTGGAGGCCGCGCAGGTCCGTGAAGAAGAGGACCTGACTGTCGCGCGTGTCCAGCGCGAGCACCTCGTCCACGGGCTCGCGCGCCACCACGGCGGTGGTGAAGAGCGCGCGGGCGACACGGGCGCCCGCAAGCTCCGGGGGCCGGCCGGCGACCGCCGGCGCCGGATCGGCGCCGCGCGCGGCGGGCGCGACGAGGGCCGCCAGCAGGGCGGCCGCGGCGAGCGTGCGAGACGGATTTCCGGTTCTCATCGGGGCACCTCCCTGTCCTGCGGCGGAACGACGACCCCGAGGCTAGCCGTGGCGGCAGCGGCCCGCCGTGCGGGCCGTCACACCCCCCCCGCGCGGGCGCGGATGCTCAGTGGCCCAGGCTGCGGCCGCCGTCGACGGCGAGTATCTGACCGGTGACGTAGTCGGCCTCGCGCACCAGGAAGAGCACGGCGCGGGCGATGTCGAGGGGGTCGCCGCGGCGCTTGAGCGCGGTGCGCTCGATGATGCGTCGCTTGGTGTCGGCGTCCATGCCCTCAGGCCACAGGATGGCGCCCGGCGCCACCCCGTTGACGCGCACCTCCGGCCCCAGCTCGCGCGCCAGCGCGCGCGTCAGCATGGCCAGCCCCGCCTTGGCGATGCTGTAGACGGGATGGCCGGCGAGCGGCCGTTCGGCGTGGATGTCCACCAGGTTGACCACGCAGCCCCCGCTCGCGCGCAGGTGCGCCGCGGCGGCCTGGGTGAGGAAGAAGGGCGCCTTGAGGTTGGTGCCGATGAGGTCCTCCCACTGGGCCTCGGTGACGCTGCCGAAGGGGGTGGGGTAGAAGCTCGAGGCGTTGTTGACCAGCACGTCGAGCCGGTCCCAGGCGCCCGCCGCCTCCTCCACCAGGGGGGCGAGGGCCTCGAAGCGGGTGAGGTCGGCGGCCGCGAGCCGCACCGAGCCCGGGCGGCGGGCCTCCAGCGCCGCGCGCAGGCGCTCGGCGGCCTCCCGGGAGCGGCGGTAGTGGAGCACCACGTTCATGCCTGCCCCGTGGAGGGTGCGCGCGATGGCGGCGCCGATGCGGTGGGCGGCGCCCGTCACCAGCGCCACGCGGCCCGCGAGCTCGCGTGCGCTATCATTGGCCTCGGCTTCCGTCATCCCCTCACGTCCCCGGCGTCCGGGCCTGCGCCATGCTACCGGCCCCCGCGCCGCCGGGCCAGCGCCGCAGCCGCACGCCCGCATGCGACCCACCCGCCAGCCCGGACGCTTCCGCCTCCCGCCTCCGTCGCCGGAGGCGGCCGCCCACAGCGCGCGCCTCGCGCGCGCCATCGGCGCCGCCATCGAGGCCGCGGGCGGCGCCATCCCCTTCGAGCGCTTCATGGAGCTGGCGCTCTACGCGCCGGGGCTCGGCTACTACGTCGCCGGGGCCCGCAAGCTGGGGGCGGCGGGCGACTTCGTCACCGCGCCGGAGCTGGGCGGGCTGTTCGGGCGCTGCCTGGCGAGCCAGTGCGCCGAGGTGCTGGCGAGGGTGGATGGCGACACCGTGGTGGAGTTCGGCGCGGGCACGGGGGCGCTCGCCGCGGACCTGCTCGCGGGGCTCGCCGAGGAGGGCCGCCTGCCGGCGCGCTACGCCGTCGTCGAGGTGAGCCCGGAGCTGCGCGCGCGGCAGCGCGAGACGCTCGGGCGGCGGGCGGGGCGGCTGGCGGAGCGGGTGGTGTGGTGGGAGCGGCTGCCGGAGCCCGGCACCGTGCGCGGCGTCGTCGTGGCCAACGAGGTGCTGGACGCGCTCCCCGTGCACCGCTTCCGCATCCGCGCGGGGGCGGTGCGCATGCTGGGCGTGGCGTGCGCGGGCGTGGGCTTCCGCTGGGTGGAGCTGGACCCCGCGCCCGCGCTCGAGCGGGCGGTGCGGGCGCTGGAGGCGGCCCTCGGCCGTCCCTTCCCCGAGGGCTACACGTCCGAGGTCTGCCTGCGGCTCGGGCCCTGGGTGGCCACCGTGGCCGGGCTGCTCGCCGCGGGCGCCGCCCTCTTCATTGACTACGGCCACCCCCGGGCGGAGTATTACCATCCCGACCGCAGGGATGGGACCCTCATGTGCCATTACCGCCACCGGGCCCACGGGGAGGCGCTCGCACGCGTGGGCCTGCAGGACATCACCGCCCACGTGGACTTCACCGCGGTGGCGGAGGCGGCCGCCGGGGCGGGCACGGAGGTGCTGGGCTACACCACCCAGGCCTGGTTCCTGATGGGCTGCGGGCTGGAGCGCCATGCGGCCGCACTCGCCGAGGCCCCCGCGCCCGCGCGCTGGCGCCTGGCGCAGGAGATCCGCACGCTGACCCTGCCCGGGGAGATGGGCGAGCGCTTCAAGGCCATGGCGGTGGGTCGGGCCCTCGACGGGCCGCTCATGGGCTTCGCCCTGCGCGACCAGCGCCACCGCCTCTAGCCCTCATGCGCGGACCGGACCCCTGCACCGTGCTCGTGGTGGACGACGACGCCACCAGCCGCCGCCTGCTCGCGCGCATGCTGGCCGGCGAGGGCTACACGGTGCTGGAGGCCGCGAGCGCCGAGGACGGCCTGCGCGTGGCCCTGCGCAGCACGGTGGACGCCTTCCTGCTGGACGTGCGCATGCCGCGCATGGGCGGCATCGAGCTGTGCCGCAGGCTGCGCATGGTGGCGCGCTACCGCATGGCGCCCATCCTGTTCGTCACGGCCGTGGACGAGGAGCGCTCCCTGCGCGAGGCCTTCGCCGCCGGCGGCGACGACTTCATCACCAAGCCCTTCAGCGCCGTCGTGCTGCGCGCGCGCCTGGGCGCGCACCTGCAGAAGCTCGAGTACTACCGCCAGCTCGAGCGCGTGCGGCGCAACCTCGCGCGCTACGTCTCGCCGCGCACCCAGCAGCTGGTGGAGGCCTACACCGTCACGGGGATCCTGCCGCCGCCCATCGCGCGCGAGGTGTGCGTGCTGTTCTCGGACATCCGTGGCTTCACGGCGCTCGCGCACGAGATACCGCCGGTGCAGCTCTTCGACATCCTCAGCCGCCACCTGGGCGTGCAGGTGGACCTCGTCTACAGCCACGGCGGCTACATCGACAAGTTCGGCGGCGACGGGGTCATGGCCGTGTTCGAGGGCCCGCAGAAGTCGGAGAACGCCTGCCGCTGCGCCCTCGACATCCTGGAGGCGGCGGCGGCCGATCCCGCCAACCAGGAGCGCCCCCTGCTGCAGGTGGGCATCGGGATCCACACCGGCGAGGCCCTCATCGGCAACATCGGCTCCGAGGAGCACCTGGACTACTCCGTCATCGGCCAGACCGTGAACATCGCCTCGCGCCTGTGCGACCTCGCCGAGCCCGCCGCGGTGGTGGTCTCGGAGGCGGTGGCGCGCGGCGTGCGCGACGAGGGGCTGCGCTTCGGCCCGGCGCGCACGGCCTGGGTGCACGGCCTGCGCGAGCCCGTGACGGTGCGCGCGCTCGAGCCGCCCTACCGCCCCGCGGGCGGCTTCCGCAACCGCGCCTAGCAGGCCGTTGAATACGGCCTGCGGGCGCCTCGACCGCCCGCCCCCTTGACACTACCGCGCGTGCCCGGCACCGTGCGCGCTCTGCGCGGCACGCGGAAAGGGCATGGACTGGAACCAGGTGGTGTGGCTGGCGGTGCTGCAGGGGCTGCTGGAGTTCCTGCCGGTCTCGAGCTCCGCCCACCTCGTCCTGCTGCCGCACCTTGCGGGCTGGCCCGATCAGGGCCTCGCCTTCGACGTGGCCGTGCATGTGGGGACGCTCGTGGCCGTGCTGGCCCACTTCCGCCGCGAGGTCCTGTGCCTGCTCGGCGGGTGGTGGCGCTCGCTGCGCGAGCGGCGGCTCGACGAGCATGGCCGCCTCGCCTGGGCCGTGATCCTGGCGACCGTGCCCGTGGGGCTCGCGGGCCTCGCCCTGGAGCCGCTGGTGGCGACGCACCTGCGTTCTCCCGCCGTCATCGCCTGGGCCACCGTCGGCTTCGGTCTGCTCCTGTGGGCGGCCGACCGTTGGGGGCCGCGCCGGCGTCCCCTGCGGGCGCTCGGCTGGCGCGACGCCCTGGCGGTGGGGCTCGCCCAGGCGCTGGCGCTGGTCCCGGGCGCCTCGCGCTCGGGCGTGACCATGACGGCGGGGCTCGCGCTCGGGCTCACGCGCGAGGCCGCCGCGCGCTTCTCGTTCCTGCTCTCGATCCCGGTGATCCTGCTCGCGGGCGGGCTGGAGACCGTGCGGCTCGCCACGGCGGGCGGGCCCGTGCCCTGGGCGGCCATCGGCGTGGGCGCGGCGCTCTCGGGGCTGACCGCCTGGGTGGTGATCGCGCTCTTCCTGCGCTGGATCGAGCGGGTGGGGATGGCCCCCTTCGTGCTCTACCGGCTAGCCCTCGGCCTGCTCCTCCTCTGGGCCTTCTGAGGCGGCCGGCTCGGGTCTGAGGCGACCGCGGGCCTCGCGGATGGCGGCGATGCGCGCCCGGCGCAGGGCCTCGCCGACGGCGGCGCCCTCGAGGCCGGCCTCCACGAAGCGGCGCGGCGAGACGGCCGCGGCCACCGCGCGTGCGGCACGCAGGAACCCGCCCTGGGGGTAGGGCTGCGATTCGTAGCCCGGCCGGCCGCGGCTGTCGGCCTCGCAGGCGAGCAGGAAGCGCTCGAAGCGCTCCGGGCGCCTGAAGGCGTCGGCGCGCTCGAGCAGCTCGAGCACCGTGGCCGGGCGCAGCTCGAGCGCCCGGTGGGCGAGGCCGTGCTCGGCGGCGGTGAGGACGGCCAGCTCGCGGAAGGCGGCCGGCGCGCGCAGCCGCTCGCTCACGGCGCGGGCGAGCTCGGCGCCGCGCGCCTCGTGGCCGCGGTGGCGCGGCCATTCCTCGGGAGGCGTCTCGCCCTTGCCCAGGTCGTGTAGGAGCGCCGCGTAGCGCACCTCGGGCTCGGGCGAGAGCCGCGCGGCCTGGTCCAGCACGAGCAGGGTGTGCACGCCCGTGTCCACCTCCGGATGGTGCTCGGGCGGCTGCGGCACGCCGAAGAGCCGGTCGAGCTCGGGAAGGATGCGCCCGAGCGCCCCGCAGTCGCGCAGCACCTCGAAGAAGCGCCGCGGGGCGGGCTCGGCGAGCGCGCGCGCGAGCTCCTGCCACACGCGCTCCGGCACCAGGTGGTCCACCTCGCCGGCGGCCACCATCCCGCGCATGAGGTCCAGGGTCTCGTCGGCCACCCGGAAGCCGAGCGGGGCGAGCCGGGCCATGAGGCGCGCCACGCGGAGGATGCGCACCGGGTCCTCCGCGAAGGCGGGCGAGACGTGGCGCAGCAGGCGCCGCTCCAGGTCCCGTCGCCCGCCGTAGGGGTCGATGAGCGTGCCGTCCGGCGCCTCGGCCATGGCGTTGATGGTGAGGTCGCGCCGGCGCAGGTCCTCTTCCAGGGTCACGTCGGGGGCGGTGTGGAAGGTGAAGCCGTGGTAGCCGGGCCCGGTCTTGCGCTCGGTGCGCGCGAGCGCGTATTCCTCCCCGGTCTCCGGGTGCAGGAAGACGGGGAAGTCCTTGCCCACGGGCCGGAAGCCGCGCGCGAGCATCTCCTCGGGGGTGGCGCCGACCACCACCCAGTCGCGCTCCCCCGCCGGCAGCCCCAGCAGCCGGTCGCGCACGGCCCCGCCCACGAGGTAGACCTTCATGCGGGGAAAGCTACCCGAAAAGGCCGGCCACGGGGAGCGCCGCAACGCCCGCAGGTGGGGTGACCTGCCCTCGGCACCGGTCCCGAACCCCCGGCGCCGGAATGCGGACGGGGCACGGCGGGCAGCCTGGATGCTCGCGCTGGTCGCGGCCGCGGCGGCGCTGGCCGGCTGCACGGAGCTCGGTTACTACGCGCGCCTTGCGGGCGGCCACCTCGGGCGGGTCGCGCGGGCCGAGCCGGTCGAGGCACTGCTGGCCGATCCGGCCACGCCGCCGCGGCTGCGCGAGCGGCTGCGGCTGGCCCGGGCGATGGTGCGCTTCGCCGCGGCCGAGCTCGGCCTGCCGGCGGACGGGTCCTATGCCCGCTACGTGGATCTCGGCGGACGCTGGCCCGCGTGGGCCGTCTTCGCCGCGCCGCGGCGGCGCATGGCGCTGCTCGCCTGGTGCCATCCGGTGGTGGGCTGCCTCGGCTACCGGGGCTTCCTGGACGAGGCCCGCGCCCGCGCCTTCGCGCGCCGGCTCGCGCAGCAGGGCTACGACGTGCACGTGGGCCCGGTGGCGGCCTACTCAACCCTGGGATGGACGGAGGACCTCATCACCTCGTCCATGCTGGCCTGGCCGGAGCCGCAGCTCGCGGCGCTGGTCTTCCATGAGCTGGCGCACCGGCGGGTGTACGTCCCGGGCGCGACCGCCTTCAACGAGGCCTACGCCACGGCGGTGCAGCGTGCCGGCGTGCGCCGGTGGCTGCGCCGCCGCGGCCGTCTGCGGGCGCTGGCCGCCTGGGAGCGGGAGGAGGCCATGGCGCAGGCCATGGCCGCGCTCGTGGCGCGCTACCGCCGGCGCCTGGCCGCGGCCTATGCCGCCCCGGGCACAGCGGCCGAGCGGATGCAGGCCAGGGCGGCGCTCGCCCGGGCGCTGCGCGCCGAGTACCTGCGCCTGCGCGCACGGCTCGGCAGCGAGGCCTGGGACGGCTGGACGCTCTCCGGCCTGAACAACGCCAAGCTGCTGGCCTTCGCCACCTACCGTGAGGATGTGCCCGCCTTCGAGTGCCTGCTGGCGGCCGCGGGCGGCGAGATCGCCCGTTTCCACGCCCGGATGGCGGCACTGGCGCGCCTGGATGCGGCGGCGCGCCGACGCGCGCTGGCGCGCGCCTGCCTCAGCGGAGCTGGCGCAGGGGGAGCTCGCGCCGGTAGCGGTTGAGGCGCAGGCGCCAGCCCTGCCGGCCCAGGTACCGGGGCGCCACGGCCTCCAGGGGGGTGGGCTCGATGCCGAGCTCGCGCAGGCCGTTGCGCGGCCCGCACACGCTCGCCACCTGGAGGGAGCGGTAGTTGTCGCGGGTGAAGGGCTTGCCGGGGACATGCTCCAGCACGGCCGCCTCCAGACGCGAGATCCAGTCGGGCAGCCCGACGACCACACGCCGCAGGCCCGCGGTGCGCAGGGCGTAGGCCACCAGCTCGCGCAGGGTGTACTCGCGCGGGCCGCACAGCGGGTAGCGCCGGCCGTGGGTGTGGGGATCGTCCAGCGCACGGGCGAGGGCCTCCGCCACGTCGCCCACGTGCACCGGCGCGAAGCGCGCCCGCGGGCAGGCGAGCGGGAAGACCAGGGGGACGGGCCGCGCGAGCGCCACGAAGCGGTTGAGGAAGCTGTCGCCGGGGCCGAAGATCACCGAGGGCCGGAAGCTGGTCACGTGCAGGCGTGCGTCCGCGGCGGCATGCACCAGGTCCTCGCCCTCGCCCTTGGTGCGGAGGTAGGCGCTCGCGCCGGCGCGCGCGTCCGCGTTGAGGGCGCTCATGTGCAGCAGGCGCCGCACGCCCGCCTCGCGGCAGGCGGCGACGAGCCGGCGGGGCAGCTCCACGTGCGCCTCCCGGAAGGTCCGGCCCCGCCCGCGGCCCTCGTTGAGGATGCCCACCAGGTTGACGGCGGCGTCGCAGCCGGCGAGCCGGCGCGCGAGCGTGGCCGGATCGTGGACGTCTGCCTCGACGAGCTCCACGGTCGGCAGCACCGTGAGCTCCCTGTGGGCCTCGGCGTTGCGGGTGAGCACCCGCAGGCGCCGGCCCTCGGCCGCGAGGCGGTCGAGGAGATGGCGGCCGACGAAGCCCGTGCCCCCGAGCACGCAGATGGTCCGGTGTGGCATGCTGGACTCCTCTCTTCTCCGGTCCCCTTCGCGGGTGCAGTGTAAGGCGAAGGGGCGGGATCCGGACAGGATCCGTCTCAGATCCGGGAGGTGGGCCATGGCCTTCAGGGCGGTCAACCCGTATGACGGGACGCTGATCGAGGAGGTGCCGGAGGCGACGGAGGCCGAGGTGGAGGCGGCGCTGGCGGCGGCCGCGCGCGCGGCCCCGGCCTGGGCCGCCACGCCCGTGGACGCGCGCTGCGCGGCCCTGCGCGCGGTGGCCGAATGCCTGCGGGCGCGGCGCGAGGCGTATGCGCGCCTCATCACGCGCGAGATGGGCAAGCGCATCGCCGAGGCACGCGCCGAGGTGGACAAGTGCGCCTGGGGCTGCGAGTGGTACGCGGAAAACGCCCCGCGCTTCCTCGCCGACGAGCCGGTGGAGACCGACGCCGCCCGCAGCCAGGTCGCCTACCAGCCGCTGGGGACGGTGCTCGCCGTCATGCCCTGGAACTTCCCCTTCTGGCAGGTGATCCGCGCCGCCGCGCCCGCGCTCGCGGCGGGCAACACGGTGCTCCTCAAGCACGCCTCGAACGTCCCGGGCTGCGCCCGCGCGCTGGAGGCGCTGATGCGCGAGGCGGGGCTGCCCGAGGGGGTCTTCCGGACCCTGATGGTCGGGGCAGGCCGGGTGGCGGCGGTGATCGCCGACCCGCGCGTGGCCGCCGTCACCCTCACGGGGAGCGAGGCGGCGGGCCGCAGCGTGGCGGCCGCCGCGGGCGCCGCCCTCAAGAAGACCGTGCTGGAGCTCGGCGGCTCCGATCCCTTCATCGTGCTCGAGGACGCGGACCTGGAGCGGGCCGCCGAGGTGGCGGTGACGGCGCGCTTCCAGAACGCGGGCCAGTCCTGCATCGCCGCCAAGCGCTTCATCCTGGTCGAGGCGGTGGCGGATGCCTTCCTCGAGCGCTTCCGCGCCCGCGTCGAGGCCCTGCGCCCGGGCGATCCCCTGGACGAGGCCACCACGCTGGCGCCCATGGCGCGCCACGACCTGCGCGATGCGCTCCACGCGCAGGTGCAGGACGCCCTCGGCAAGGGGGCGCGCGCGGTGACGGGCTGCGCGCCAGGCGAGGGGCCCGGCGCCTTCTACCGGCCCTCCATCCTCGACGGGGTGCGGCCCGGCATGCGCGCCTGGACCGAGGAGGTCTTCGGTCCCGTGGCGCTGGTGATCCGCGTGCGCGACGAGGCCGAGGCCGTACGGGTGGCCAACGGCTCGCCCTACGGGCTGGGCGGGAGCGTGTGGACGCGTGACGCTGGACGCGGCGAGCGCGTGGCCCGCGCCCTCGCCTGTGGCAACGCCTTCGTCAACGGCCTGGTCAAGAGCGACCCGCGCCTGCCCTTCGGAGGCGTCAAGGCCTCGGGCTACGGCCGCGAGCTCTCCTGGCACGGCCTGCGCGAGTTCGTCAACGTCAAGACGCTCTGGATCGGCGCCTGAGCCGCGCCTTCCTGCGAGGGCGCGGGGCTCAGCCGCCGGTGACGGACATGAAGCGCAGGGTCTTTTCCGGGCGCTCGCGGAACTCGTGGCGCTCGGGCTTGCGGGCGATGGCCGCGCGCACGGCCGCCTCCAGCGCCGCATCACTGGCACCGCCGCGCAGCAGGGGGCGGAAGTCGTAGCGGTGCTCCTGGCCGAGGCAGAGGTAGCAGACGCCCTCGGCCGAGAGACGCACGCGGTTGCAGGTGGCGCAGAAGTGCTGGGAGATGGGCGTGATGAAACCGATCCGTAGCCCCGTCCCCGCAAGCTGCACGTAGCGGGCGGGCCCGCCTCCCGGCATGGTGGCCGGCAGCAGCTCGAAGCGCGCGGCGAGCCGCCGGCGGATCTCATCCAGGCTGACGTAGCGCCGGCTCGCGGCCTGCCCCGTCGCGCCCATGGGCATGGTCTCGATCAGGCGCAGCGTGTAGCCGCCGGCCGCGCAGAAGTCCACCATGCGCTCGACCTCGTCGTCGTTGATCCCTCGCATGACGACCATGTTGATCTTGATGGGGTCGAAGCCCGCCGCGCGCGCCGCCTCCAGCCCCGCGAGCACCTTCCCGAGCTTGCCGCCGCCGGTGATGGCGGCGTAGCGCTGCGGATCGAGCGAGTCGAGGCTCACGTTGAGCCGCCGCACGCCCGCCGCGCGCAGGGTGCGGGCGAGGCGCGCCAGCCGCACCGCGTTGGTGGAGAGGCTGAGGTCCTCGAGGCCCGGGAGCGCGGCGAGCCGGGCGGCCAGCTCCGGCAGGTTGCGCCGCACCAGGGGCTCGCCGCCGGTGATGCGCACGCGCCGCACGCCGAGGCGCACGAAGGCGCCCACCAGGCGCTCGATCTCGTCGAAGCGCAGCCAGCTCTCCGGCTCGAGGAAGCCGTCGTAGCCCTTCGGCAGGCAGTAGCTGCAGCGCAGGTCGCAGCGGTCCGTGACGGACAGCCTCAAGTATTCGATGGTGCGGCCGAAGGGATCGACGAGGCGCGCGTCCATGCCTGCGAGCATAGCGTGGGCCCGGGCGCGGTCAACCCTGCCATTGATCCGGATCATTCTTGATCTGCGGCAATGATTCGGATCGCCGGCAGGGACATAAGCATGCTCGTGGGCACCAACCTTGTGCAGGTGCCGGCCACGACGGTGCAGGGAGAGGAAGGCTGCCGATGACCATGCTATCGCGAAGGTCTTTCCTGCGGGCGGATCCCGGCGGGCGACGGGCGGCGCCGTATCCGCCCTGGGCGGTGGCCGAGCCGCGCTTCCTCGAGCGCTGCGACGGCTGCCGGGCCTGCGTGCGGGCCTGCCCGGAAGGCATCCTGCGGGCGGGCTGGTCCGGCGTGCCGCACGTCGATTTCTCCCGCGGCGAATGCACCTTCTGCGCGGCTTGCGTGCGCGCCTGCGACCGCGGTGCGCTCGACGGGAGCATGCCGCGGCCGTGGGCCCTGCGCGTCTGCATCGGCGGCCAGTGCCTGGCCCGGCAGGGGGTGGCCTGCGGGGCCTGCGTGGATGCCTGTGGGCCGCTCGCCCTCGTCCTGCGCCCGGCGCCGGGCGGTGTCGCGGTGCCCGAGGTGGATGTGCAGGCCTGCACGGGATGCGGGGCCTGTGTCGCGCCCTGCCCCGTGGGGGCGGTGACGATGGAGGTCCGGATGGAGGCGGCGGCATGAGCATGAACATTTGCGGCGTGCTGGTGCGCGCGCGCCCCGAACGGCGCGCGGCGGTGGTGCGTGCGCTGGAGGCCATGCCCGGCGTGGAGGTCCACGCCGCCACGGAGGACGGGCGCATCGTCGTCACCCTGGAGCGCGCGGGCCGCGCGGGCGTGGCCGATACGCTCAGCGAGATGCACAACGTCGAGGGAGTGCTGACCGCCGCCCTCGTCTACGAGCACAGCGAGACCGGAAACGAGACGGAGGCCGAGCCATGCGACTGACCAGGCGCGAGTTCATCAAGGCCAACGCGGCCGCGGCCGCCGCGGCGGCCGCGGGCATCACCCTGCCGGGCGCGCGGGAGGCGCTCGCCGGCAGCGGACGCATCCGCTGGGACAAGGCGCCGTGCCGCTTCTGCGGCACCGGCTGCGGCGTGCTGGTGGGCGTCAAGGACGGGCGCGTGGTCGCCACCCAGGGCGATCCGGACGCGCCGGTCAACCGCGGCCTCAACTGCATCAAGGGCTACTTCCTCTCCAAGATCATGTACGGCAAGGACCGCCTCACCAGGCCGCTGCTGCGCATGAAGGACGGCAAGTACGACAAGAACGGCGAGTTCACGCCCATCAGCTGGGAGCAGGCCTTCCAGATCATGGCCGAGAAGTTCAAGGAGGCCCTCCGCACCAAGGGGCCGACCGCCGTGGGCATGTTCGGCTCCGGCCAGTGGACGGTGTGGGAGGGCTATGCCGCGGTCAAGCTCATGAAGGCGGGCTTCCGCTCCAACAACATCGACCCCAACGCCCGCCACTGCATGGCCTCGGCGGTGGCCGCCTTCATCCGCACCTTCGGCATCGACGAGCCCATGGGCTGCTACGACGACATCGAGCATGCCGACGCCTTCGTGCTGTGGGGCTCGAACATGTCCGAGATGCACCCCATCCTGTGGTCGCGCGTCACCGACCGGCGCCTGAGCGCCGACCACGTGCGCGTGGCGGTGCTGTCCACCTTCCGCAACCGCAACTTCGATCTCGCCGACATCGGCATCGTCTTCCGTCCGCAGACCGACCTCGCCATCCTCAACTACATCGCCAACCACATCATCCAGACCGGCCGCGTCAACGAGGACTTCGTGCGCGAGCACGTCAACTTCCGCGTGGGCGTGACCGACATCGGCTACGGCCTGCGGCCCGAGGATCCGCGCCAGCGGCGCGCCAGGAACGCCAAGAACCCGGGTGCCTCCAAGCCCATGAGCTTCGAGGAGTATGTGCGCTTCGTCTCGGAGTACACGCTGGAGAAGGTCTCGCGGCTTTCGGGCGTGCCCGAGAAGGAGCTGGAGGCGCTGGCCGAGCTCTACGCCGATCCGAAGACGAAGGTGGTCTCATTCTGGACCATGGGCTTCAACCAGCACACCCGCGGCACGTGGGTCAACCACCTCGTCTACAACGTGCACCTGCTCACGGGCAAGATCGCCGAGCCCGGCAACGGCCCCTTCTCGCTCACGGGGCAGCCCTCGGCCTGCGGCACCGCGCGCGAGGTGGGCACCTTCGCGCACCGGCTGCCGGCCGACATGGTGGTCAAGAAGAAGAAGCACCGCGAGATCGCCGAGCGCATCTGGAAGCTGCCGGAGGGCACCATCCCGGCCAAGCCGGGCTTCCACGCGGTGCTGCAGAACCGCATGCTCAAGGACGGCAAGCTCAACGTCTATTGGGTCATGTGCAACAACAACATGCAGGCCGCGGCCAACATGAACGAGGAAGGCTGGCCCGGCTACCGCAACCCGGACAACTTCATCATCGTCTCCGATCCCTATCCGACGGTGACCGCGCTCGCCGCCGATCTCATCCTGCCCACCGCCATGTGGGTGGAGAAGGAGGGCGCCTACGGCAACGCCGAGCGCCGCACGCAGTTCTGGCGCCAGCAGGTGCGGCCGCCGGGCGAGGCGCGCTCGGACCTGTGGCAGATCGTGGAGTTCTCCAAGTACTTCAGGGCCGAGGAGGTCTGGCCCGAGGAGCTGCTCGCCAGGAAGCCCGAGTACCGGGGCAAGACGCTCTACGAGATCCTGTTCCGCAACGGCCAGGTGGACAGGTATCCGCTGAGCGAGCTGCAGCCGGGCTTCCCCAACGACGAGTCCGAGCACTTCGGCTTCTACATCCAGAAGGGCTTGTACGAGGAGTACCGCCGGTTCGGCCTCGGCAAGGCCCACGACCTCGCCCCCTTCGAGATGTACCACAGGACCCGCGGCCTGCGCTGGCCGGTGGTGGACGGCAAGGAGACGCTGTGGCGCTACCGTGAGGGGTATGACCCCTATGTGAAGAAGGGTGAGGGCGTGCGTTTCTATGGCAAGCCCGACGGGCGCGCCGTGATCTATGCCCTGCCCTACGAGCCGCCGGCCGAGGTGCCGGACGAAACCTACGATCTGTGGCTGGTGACCGGGCGCGTGCTGGAGCACTGGCACTCGGGCTCCATGACGCGGCGCGTGCCCGAGCTCTACCGGGCCTTCCCGGACGCGGTGCTGTTCATGCACCCGGACGATGCGCGCGCGCGCGGGCTGCGTCGCGGCATGGCCGCGCGCATCCGCACGCGCCGCGGCGAAATCACCGCGCGCGTGGAGACGCGCGGGCGCAACCGGCCGCCGCGCGGGGTGGTCTTCATCCCGTGGTTCGATGCCGGTCGCCTGGTGAACAAGCTCACGCTGGACGCCACCTGCCCCATCTCCAAGGAGACGGACTTCAAGAAGTGCGCCGTCCGGGTGGAGCGGCTGCCGGAGGCCTGAGGCACGGGCGATGGCGGCAAGGGGCGGGCACCGGACGCGCAGCGGGCGCCGCCGCTTCCTGCGGGATGCGTGGCGGCTCGCGGCCGCGGCCGGCCTGGTGGGGCTGGGCCTGGCGGCGCACGGGCGGCGCGTGGCCGCGCGCCCGGCCCAGGCCCTGCGCCCGCCCGGTGCGCTGCCCGAGCGGGAGTTCCTGGGCGCCTGCCTGCGCTGCGGGCTGTGCGTGCGCGCCTGCCCCTACGGCACCCTGCGCCTGGCCTCGGCCGTGGGGCCCGTGGCGCCGGGCACGCCCTACTTCGTCGCGCGCGCGGTCCCGTGCGAGATGTGCGAGGACATCCCGTGCGTGGCCGCCTGTCCCAGCGGCGCCCTCGACCCGGCGCTGGAGGACATCACCCGGGCGCGCATGGGGATCGCGGTCCTGGTCGACCATGAGAGCTGCCTCAACTGGCGGGGGCTGCGCTGCGACGTCTGCTACCGCGTGTGCCCTCTGATCGACGAGGCCATCACGCTCGAGCCGCAGCACAACCGCCGCACGGGGCGGCACACCCTCTTCATCCCCACGGTTCACGCCGACCGCTGCACCGGCTGCGGCAAGTGCGAGAAGTCCTGCGTGCTGGAAGAGGCCGCCATCAAGGTGCTGCCACCGCGGCTCGCACGGGGCCGTGCGGGGGGTCACTACCGCCTCGGCTGGGAGGAGAAGGCCAAGGCGGGCCGGCCGCTGGTGCCGGGCCTGATCGACCTTCCCGACCGGCTGCCGGGAGGCGGGCCATGAGGCGGGTGCCGGGCAGGGCGGCGGCCGAGGCGCGCGGCCGGCTCGCCGCGCACCGGTGGCTGCTCGCGCGAAGGGCCGCGCAGCTCGGCGTCTTCGGCCTGTTTCTGCTGGGGCCGCTCGCCGGCGTGTGGCTCATACGCGGCAACCTCTCGGCGAGCCTGGTGCTGGATACGGTCCCGCTCACCGATCCCTTCCTGCTCGCGCAGAACCTGGCAGCCGGCCATCTGCCCGAGGCGGCCGCGCTCCTGGGTGGCGCGGTCGTGCTCGCCTTCTACCTGGCCGTGGGCGGACGCAGCTACTGCGGCTGGGTGTGCCCCCTCAACCCGGTCACGGACGCGGCCGCGTGGCTGCGCGCGCGCCTGGGGATCGCCGGCGGCGGGGCACGCGTCGATGCGCGCCTGCGCTGGGCGCTGCTGGCCATGGTGGTGGCGCTCGCCGCGCTGACCGGCACGGCCGCCTGGGAGCTGTACAACCCGGTCTCCATCGTGCAGCGCGGCATCATCTACGGCCTGGCGCCGGCCGCGGCCGTGGCGCTGGCCGTGTTCCTGTTCGACCTCTTCGTGGTGCCGCGCGGCTGGTGCGGGCGGCTGTGTCCCGTGGGGGCCTTCTGGGGGCTCGTCGGCAGCGGCGCGCTGGTGCGCGTGACCGCCCCGGCGCGCGAGCGCTGCGACCGGTGCATGGACTGCTACGCGGCCTGCCCGGAGCCGCAGGTCATCCGCCCGGCGCTGGAGGGCGGCGGCGCCCCGGTGATCCTCTCCGGACTGTGCACCAACTGCGGGCGCTGCATCGACGTCTGCCCGCAGGAGGTCTTCCGTTTCGGCACACGGTTTCACGGCAGGACCATGACCGCCGGCCTGCCCGGCGGACGGGAGGAAGCGACATGAAGAAGACGGCCATCGTCGGCGTGATGCTGGCCCTGGGCACGGCGGCAGTCGTCCCCGCGCTCCACGGCCAGGCGGGCAACGGGTCCAGCGGCGGCAACGGCGTGGTCTCGCTGCGAGGCAACGTCGCCATCGACGAGACCTCCCGCCCGCCGGACCTCAAGCGCTGGCAGCGCGACCGCAGGCCGTTGCCCCGCCAGCACGTGGGGCAGCCTCCGCTCATCCCCCATTCCATCAAGGGCTACAAGATCAACCTCAAGTTCAACAAGTGCCTCACCTGCCACTCCTGGGCCAACGCCGACGAGGCGGGCGCGCCCAAGGTGAGCGTCACCCACTTCAAGGACCGCGAGGGGAACGTGCTGGCCAACATCGCTCCCCGGCGCTACTTCTGCACCCAGTGCCACGTGCCGCAGGTGGACGCGCCACCCCTGGTCGAGAACACCTTCGAGCCTCTCAGGACCATCCATCCGGGCCGCTGAAGGGGGGCAGGTCATGAGCCAGGCGAGAGACGGGGACGGTGGCGGCATGGTCGCGCGGGTGCGGAGCTGGCTGCGCAGGCCCTGCGGGCGGTGGTCGCTGGGTACGGTGCTCGGCGGGGGGTTCGTGGCCGGGATCGTCTTCTGGGGCGGCTTCAACACCGCCATGGAGGCCACCAACACCGAGGAGTTCTGCATCTCCTGCCATGAGATGCGTGAATTCGTGTACCAGGAGTACAAGGACACCATCCACTACAGCAACCGCACCGGCGTGCGGGCCACCTGCCCCGACTGCCACGTGCCAAAGGAGTGGATCTACAAGTTCGTCCGCAAGATCCAGGCCACCAACGAGCTCTTCCACAAGGTGATGGGCTCGATCTCGACGCGCGAGAAGTTCGAGGCCAAGCGGCTCGAGCTCGCCCGCCACGTATGGGACTCGATGAAGAAGACGGACTCGCGCGAGTGCCGCAACTGTCACGAGTTCGAGTCCATGGACTTCACCGAGCAGCAGCGGCGCGCCGTGCGCCAGCACATCAAGGGGCTGGAGGGCGGCAAGACCTGCATCGACTGCCACAAGGGCATCGCCCACTCGCTGCCCGATCTGCGCGAGGTGGACGCGAGCGCCACCGCGGGCTGAGCGCACCCACCCTCACCCTCCCCGCCCCCTGCGGGCGGGGGGCGGGCCGGGGTGGGGGCGGCCCCGTCTCTCGCCTCTGGCCGCAGGCCCTCAGCCCACGGTCTGGTAGTACAGGTTCTGCGGGTGGTTCGCCTGGGCGAAGAAGAACCAGCGCTCGGCGAGCAGCCCCAGGTACTGCACGCCGAAGGCGGCCACGAGCGGCACGGCGCCGCCACCCTCCAGCCCCACGGCGAGCAGCAGCGCGGGCAGCGGGAAGGCCAGCACCAGGAAGGCCCAGCGCATCCCCTCGTACACTGCGGGGCTCGCCCCGTGGAAGAACTCGCGCGTGTTGAAGCTGCCGCACATGAAGCCTTGCGAGCGCTGCACGATGCGGCTGTGGCGCACGCCGATGGCGGTCTGCAGGGTGGACTTGGGCTTGAGGCGGGCGTTGCGCACCAGGGCGGCCACGCGCGTGGCCATGCCGAGCAAGGTGAGGATGATGGCCCAGCGCCCGAGGAAGGCCGTGTGCGGGGGTGAGGCCAGCGCCGCCAGCCCCGTGGCCGCGGTGAAGCCCGAGGCGACGCCCAGCAGGGTGTAGTTGATCACGGTGAGCGGCGTGTGCCACTCCTGCAGGAAGCGGATGCAGGCGTAGATCATGCCGGTGCAGAGGTAGAGGGCGAAGGCGAGGGCGGTGCCGATGCCGCCGACGAGCAGCGTCACGTGCCCCGGCAGCGGCAGGGCCTCGCCGAACAGGCGCCAGTCGAGCCCCAGCAGGTGGGCCAGCCCGTAGGCGGCCACCGTGGCCATCAGCGCCGGCAGCACGATCACCTCGCGCGACAGCCAAGAGGTGCGCCAGCGCGCGGCGGCGCGCCAGGCCCGCTCCGGGTGGCCCAGGTGGAAGAAGGAGGCGGCGAGCCCCAGGGACAGCAGCGCCAGCGCCGCGAGGCTCCCCCGGGTGTAGAAGGCCTGTGGCGGGGCGGGCAGCAGGTCGAGCGCCGCGTAGAGCTCCACCGTGTAGAGGGCCAGGAACAGGCCCTGGCCCGCGCCGATGAGGGTCGTCAGGAAGATGACCGAGAACGCGGGGTGCATGACGATCCAGCTCCTACCAGCTCGTGACGTCGTCGAGCGAGGGCTCGTCGAAGGCCGGACGGGGGAGCTTACGCTCCTTCTTGAGCGGGTTGTCCGCCCGCACCAGCTCCTCCTCCGTGACCTCGATGCGGGTCTTGCGCCGCGGCAGATAGTGGTTGGCGGGCTTGGTGCCCCACTCGGGCATGAGCGCGTAGCCGCCGCGCTCGCGGATGGCCACGGAGACCTCGGACTCGGGGTCGTGCACGTCGCCGAACAGCCGCGCATTCGTCGGGCAGGCCAGCACGCAGGCGGGCTTGCGCTCGGCCTCGGGGAGCGACTCGTCGTAGATCCGGTCCACGCACAGCGTGCACTTCTTCATCACCTTCTGGTGCTCGTCGAGCTCGCGCACGCCGTAGGGGCAGGCCCAGGAGCAGTACTTGCAGCCGATGCACTTGTCGTAGTCCACCAGCACGATGCCGTCCTCGGCGCGCTTGTAGCTCGCGCCCGTGGGGCAGACCGGCACGCAGGGCGGCTCCTCGCAGTGCAGGCAGCTCTTGGGGAAGTGCACCGTCTCGGTGAAGGGGAAGGCGCCCACCTCGAAGGTCTGCACGCGGTTGAAGAAGGTGCCGGTGGGGTCGCGCTCGTAGGGGTTCTGGTCGGCCATGGGTCCGGCCCAGCCGGAGGTGTTCCACTCCTTGCAGCTGGTGACGCAGGCGTGGCAGCCGACGCAGACGTTGAGGTCGATGACGAGGGCGAGCTGGGTCATGCCGGTTACCCCCTGCTTCAGGCGCGGGCCTTGCGGCGCGCCGAGAAGACCAGCCAGCGGCGCGGGCGCTCGGGCTCGCCGGGCACGGGGCGCGCCGGCTCGAACTCGGGTGCGCTGCGGGCGGGCTCGTCCGCGGCGGCCGGATAGATCCGCACCCGCACGTCGTACCAGCCGGCCTGTCCCGTGACGGGGTCGGAGTTGGAGATGCGGCCGCCCGCCGTGCCGGGCCTGGGCGATGCGGCATCGGGTTCGGCGGCGGTGCCGGCGGCAGGCCGCCCCGCCTGCGGGCGCTGCGGCGCTCCCCGCGACTGCGCGCTGCGCGCGCCCGTGTCCGCGCCGCCCGCCGTCCCGACCGGGAGCTCCTCGGTGATGAGGTGGTTGAGGAGGAAGCCCTCGCGCCCCTCGTTGGCGTCGGGGGCGAGGTTCCAGGCCCCGGGCTGCTTGCCGATGGCGTTCCAGGTCCAGACCGTGTTGGGTTCGACCGCCTCGGAGAAGCGGCAGCGGCAGCGCACCCGCCCCCAGGGCGACTCCACCCACACCCAGCCGCCGTCCTCGACGCCGATGCGCTCGCCGAGGCGCGGGCTCATGTAGAGGTAGTTGTAGGTATGGATCTGGCGCAGCCAGGCGTTCTGCGAGTCCCAGGAGTGGTACATGGCCATGGGGCGCTGGGTGACGGCGCTGAGCGGGTAGCGCTGCGTGTCCGTCACCTGCGCCTCGAGCGGCTCGTAGTAGAAGGGCAGCGGATCGAAGTAGGTCTCGACGCGCTTGCGCAGGCGCTCGGGCGGCCGCTTGCCAGGCCACTTGCCCCTGGCGGCGAGCCGGAACTTCTGCAGCACCTCCGAGTAGATCTGGATCATGATGGGCTCGGCGTAGCGCGTGAGGCGGTGGCGCTGAGCCCACTCCAGGTAGCCCTGGTTCCAGTTGCGGAAGTACTGGTAGCTGCGCGGCAGCTCGTAGTGGAAGACGCAGCCGTTCTTCTCGTACATCTCCCACTGGCGCGGGTTGGGCTCGCCGCGCAGGTGCTTCTCGCCGCCCCTGCCGCGCCAGCCGGCGAGGAAGCCGATGCCGGAGCCGGGCTCGGTCTCGTAGTTGACGATGAAGTCCGGGTAGTCGCGGTACTTGCGCGAGCCGTCCGGGTTGACGAAGGCCGGGAGCCGCAGGCGCGTGCCGAGCTCGATGAGCACCTCCTGGAAGGGCTTGCATTCGCCGAGCGGCGGCACCACCGGGATGCGCACCGAGTCCACCGGCCCGTCGAACTCCGAGATGGGCCGGTCGAGCAGGCTCATGACGTCGTGGCGCTCGAGGTAGGTGGTGTCGGGCAGCACCAGGTCGGCGAAGGCCACCATCTCCGACTGGAAGGCGTCGCACACCACCAGGAAGGGGATCCTGTACTCCCCGTTCTCGTCCTTGTCGTTGAGCATGCGGCGGATCTCCACCGTGTTCATGGTGGAGTTCCAGGCCATGTTGGCCATGAAGATCATGAGCGTGTCGATGCGGTAGGGGTCGCCGCGCCAGGCGTTGGTGATGACGTTGTGCATCAGCCCGTGCACCGACAGCGGGTACTCCCAGGAGAAGCCCTTGTCGATGCGCACCGGCTCGCCGCGCTCGTCCACGAAGAGGTCGTCGGGGTCGGCGGGCCAGCCGAGCGGCATGCCGTTGAGGGGCTCGCCCGGGCGAACGTCTGCGGGGCCCTTGGGCGGCTTGGCGCAGGGCGGGATGGGGCGCGGGAAGGGCGCCTTGTGGCGGAAGCCGCCGGGCCGGTCGATGGTGCCCAGCACCGTCATCAGGATCGAGAGCGCCCGGATGGTGTGGAAACCGTTGGAGTGGGCGGCCAGGCCCCGCATGGCGTGGAAGGCCACGGGGTTGCCCGTCACCGACTCGTGCTCCTTGCCCCAGGCGTCGGTCCAGGGGATGGGGAGCTCGATACGGTAGTCGCGCGCGGTCACGCCCATCTCGTGGGCGAGCCGCCGGATGGTCTCGGCCGGGATGCCGGTGATGCGTGCCGCCCACTCGGGCGTGTAGTCCTTGAGGCGGTCGACCAGGAGCTGGAAGGCCGGCTTGACCGGCGTGCCGTCGTCGAGGCGGAAGCTGCCGAGGAGGTAGGGGTCGGCGCCCTCGGTGTGGGTGCGCACGGGCCGGTCGGTGTGGCGGTCCCACCAGAGCTGGTTCTGGGGGTCGAAGCAGCCCTCGGGGGCGGGATCGTCCGTGCGCACGAACAGGCCCTCCTCGGGGCTCGCGGGGTCCACGTTCACCAGCTGCGGCGCGTTGGTGTAGCGCACCAGGAAGTCACGGTCGTAGAGGCCCTTGCGGACGATCTCGTGGGTGATGGCGAGCAGCAGGGCGCCGTCGGTGCCGGGGCGGATGGGCACCCACTCGTCGGCGATGGCCGAGTAGCCCGTGCGCACCGGGTTGATGGAGATGAAGCGCCCGCCCCGGCGCTTGAACCTGGAGATCGCGATCTTGAGCGGATTCGAGTGGTGGTCCTCGGCGGTGCCGATCATCACGAAGAGGCGGGCGCGCTCCAGGTCCGGGCCGCCGAACTCCCAGAAGGAGCCGCCGATGGTGTAGATCATGCCGGCGGCCATGTTGACCGAGCAGAAGCCGCCGTGGGCCGCGTAGTTGGGCGTGCCGAACTGCTTGGCGAAGAGCCCCGTGAGGGCCTGCATCTGGTCGCGGCCGGTGAAGAGGGCGAACTGCTTCGGGTCGGTCTCGCGGATGCGCGCGAGGCGCTCCTCCAGGATGCGGAAGGCCTCGTCCCAGGAGATGGGCTCGAACTCGCCCGCGCCGCGCTCGGCGCCCGGCTTGCGCAGCAGGGGCCGGGTCAGGCGCGCCGGCGAGTACTGCTTCATGATCCCCGAGGCGCCCTTGGCGCAGATCACCCCCTTGTTGAGGGGGTGGTCGGGATTGCCCTGGATGTAGCGGACCTTGCCGTCCACCACGGTGACGCGGATGCCGCAGCGGCAGGCGCACATGTAGCAGGTGGTGTTGCGCACCTCCATGCGCCCGCCGGGGGCCTGGGACTCGGGTATGGGCTCGCTCATGATCTTTTGAGGCCTCTGCGTGCTCGGCGCGTCGTGCCGCGCCGGATGCGGGAGCTCGGCACCTTAGCCCCTGCCGAAAATTGAGGCCAATCGGCATTTTTGAGGAGCTCATAAATATTATGAATTTCTAATATTCAAGCTGAGCGGCATCCAACGGGCAGGGAATGAGAATTATTTGCAGATCAAGCCCTTGGGAAGAGCCGCATGTGATAAATGCCCCTTATGGGCAGGCAAGAGAAAACTGGTTGGACTTGCCGGGTGAAAGGTCTATCGTTATACGCCCCTCACGCCCGAGGGCGGCCCCGCCGGCTGCACCGGGCGGCCGAATCCAGCGCAGGCGAGTCAACGGGATAAGCATCCCGGCTGCACAGAGACGACGGGAGGCGCGATGTCGAGACTGGTCAGACCCCACGGCGGCGGCGAGCTCAAGCCCCTGCTCCTCGAGGGCGAGGCGCTCGCCGAGGAGAGGAAGCGTGCCGAGACCCTGCCCCGCGTGACGCTGAGCTCACGCGAGGCGGGCGACATCATCATGATGGGCATCGGCGGCTTCACGCCGCTCGAGGGCTTCATGACCCGTGCGGACTGGGAAGGGGTCTGCGACGGGATGAAGATGGCCAACGGGCTTTTCTGGCCCATTCCCATCACGCTCTCCACCGACCAGGCGACGGCCGATTCCATCAAGGAGGGCCAGGACATCGCGCTCTACGACCCCGAGCGCGACGAGATCCTCGCCACCATGAAGGTCACCGAGAAGTACACCATCGACAAGGCCCACGAGGCCATGATGGTGTACAAGACCACAGACCTCGAGCACCCCGGCGTCAAGATGCTCATGGAGCAGGGCGACGTGAACCTCGCCGGGCCGGTGAAGGTGCTCTCCCAGGGCGGCTTCCCCGAGAAGTACGGCGAGCTCTTCAAGACGCCGGCCGAGACGCGGGCGCTGTTCGAGTCCAAGGGGTGGAGCACGGTCGCGGCCTTCCAGACCCGCAACCCCATGCACCGCTCGCACGAGTACCTCGCCAAGATCGCTATCGAGATCTGCGACGGTGTGCTGATCCACTCGCTGCTCGGCAAGCTCAAGCCCGGCGACATTCCCGCCGAGGTGCGCACCCGCGCCATCGACACCCTGATCGAGAACTATTTCGTCAAGGACACGGTGGTGCAGGCCGGCTATCCGCTGGACATGCGCTACGCCGGGCCGCGCGAGGCGCTGCTGCACGCACTGTTCCGGCAGAACTACGGCTGCTCGCACCTCATCGTGGGGCGCGACCACGCCGGCGTCGGCGACTACTACGGGCCCTTCGACGCCCACAAGATCTTCGACGAGATCCCGGCCGACGCCCTCGAGACCAAGCCGCTCAAGATCGACTGGACCTTCTGGTGCGACAAGTGCGAGGGCATGGCCTCCATGCGGACCTGCCCGCACGATGCCGAGCACCGCCTGCTCCTTTCGGGCACCAAGCTGCGCAAGATGCTCTCCGAGGGCCAGGAGGTGCCGCCGCACTTCAGCCGGCCCGAGGTGCTCGCCATCCTCCGCGAGTACTACGAGAGCCTGAGCGAGGACCAGAAGGTCAAGGTCGAGCTCAAGGGCCACTCGGCCCGCTGAGAGGGCTCCTGGAGGCCGCCGGCGGCGGTCGGCGGCAGGTTGTACAACCTGAGAACGCAAGCGAAACGGAGAAACCGCCATGCCTACGTACGTACGTACCGACAAGTGCGATGGCTGCAAGGGTCAGGACAAGACCGCTTGCATGTACATCTGCCCCCACGACCTGATGAAGCTGGACAAGGACGGCTCCGAGACCGGCTGGGCGATGAAGGCCTTCAACCAGGAGCCGGAGCAGTGCTGGGAGTGCTACAGCTGCGTGAAGATCTGCCCCCAGCAGGCCATCGAGGTCCGGCACTATGCCGACATCGTGCCCCTGGGCGCGCAGGTGCAGCCGCTGCGCGGCACCGATTCCATCATGTGGACCATCCGGTTCCGCAACGGCACGATCAAGCGCTTCAAGTTCCCCATCCGCACCACGCCCGAGGGCTCGGCCGATCCGACCGCCGGCAAGCCGAAGCCGGACAAGGCCGACCTCACCAACCCGGCGGTGCTGTTCACCAAGGACACGCACCCGGGTGACATGGGCCAGTTCGTCGCCGGCTGAGGCGCGGCGCACGGGGGAGCTGGGCCGGACCGGCCCATGCTCGCAAGGATCCGGACAACCACGCATCGAGAGGGTAGCTAGAGATGGCTGAATACGAGTTCGGAAATCCCGAGATCGTCGAGGAGGAGGTCGATATCCTCATCATCGGCGGCGGGATGGCGGCCTGCGGCTGCGCTGTGGAGATCGTCCAGTGGGCCGACGGCACGGACCTCAAGATCAAGCTCGTGGACAAGGCCGCGCTGTCGCGCTCCGGCGCCGTGGCCCAGGGCCTGTCGGCGATCAACACCTACATGGGTGAGAACGACCCCGCCGACTACGTCCGCTACGTGCGCGGCGACCTCATGGGCATCGTCCGCGAGGACCTGGTCTATGACGTCGGCCGCCACGTGGACTCCTCGGTGCACCTGTTCGAGGAGTGGGGCCTGCCGATCTGGAAGCAGCCGGGCGACGAGGGCAAGAAGCTGGTCGAGGGCGGCAAGCCCGTGCGCTCCGGCCGCTGGCAGATCATGATCAACGGCGAGTCCTACAAGTGGATCGTGGCCGAGGCGGCGAAGAAGGCGCTCGGCATGGAGAACATCCAGGAGCGCGTCTTCATCGTCAAGCTCGTCAAGGACAAGAACGACCCCGAGCGCGTCGCCGGCGCCGTGGGCTTCTCGGTCCGCGAGCACAAGGTCTACGTCTACAAGTTCAAGTGCTGCCTGCTCGCCTGCGGCGGCGCGGTGAACGTCTTCCGTCCGCGCTCGGTCGGCGAGGGCACGGGCCGCGCCTGGTATCCGGTCTGGAACGCCGGCTCCACCTACGCCATGGCCCTGGAGGTGGGCGCCGAGGCGACCATGATGGAGAACCGCTTCGTGCCGGCCCGCTTCAAGGACGGCTACGGCCCGGTCGGCGCCTGGTTCCTCCTGTTCAAGGCCAAGGCGATGAACGCCTACGGGGAGGACTACCAGACCAAGAACGCCCATACCCTCGAGGAGCACGGCTACGGGCGCTATGCCAACGGGCCGAAGATGGGCACCTGCCTGCGCAACCACCTCATGATGAAGGAGATGCGCGAGGGCCGCGGTCCCATCTTCATGGACACGCCCACCGCCATGGCCAAGCTGGCCGAGACCATGACGCCCAAGGAGATCAAGCACCTCGAGGCGGAGGCGTGGGAGGACTTCCTCGACATGACCATCGCCCAGTGCGGCATCTGGGCCGGCGAGAACATCGAGCCGGACAAGAAGATGTCCGAGCTCATGCCCACCGAGCCGTACCTGCTGGGCTCCCACGCCGGCTGCGCCGGGCTGTGGGTCTCCGGCCCCGAGGACCTGCCGGGCGTGCCCGACCACTACCACTGGGGCTACCGCGCCATGACCACCGTCAAGGGCCTGTTCACGGCCGGTGACGGCGTCGGTGCCTCGGGCCACAAGTTCTCCTCGGGCGCCTTCACCGAGGGTCGCATCGCCGCCAAGGCGATGGTCAAGTTCGCCCTCGACAACAAGGACTGGAAGCCCGAGCTGGCGAAGTCGGTCGACGAGCTGGTGAAGGAGATCTACCAGCCCGTGATGACCTTCCTCGAGCACAAGGACTACACCACGGCGATCGACGTCAACCCCCACTACATCACGCCCAAGATGCTGCAGTTCCGTCTGCAGAAGATCATGGACGAGTACGTGGGCGGCGTCGCGACCTGGTACCAGACCAACGCGAAGATGATGGAGATCGCCGAGCAGAAGCTGCAGATGCTCAAGGAGGACTCGCTCAAGATGCGGGCGAAGGACCTCCACGAGCTGCTGCGGGCCTGGGAGAACTACCACCGCATCATCGCGGCGGAGGCTCACCTCAAGCACATCAAGTTCCGCGAGGAGAGCCGCTACCCGGGCTACTACTACCGCACGGACTTCATGGACATCGACGACGACAACTGGAAGTGCTTCGTCAACTCCAAGTACAACGCGGAGACCGGCGAGTGGACCTTCCGCAAGGTGCCCTATGTGCAGCTCATCAAGCCGGCCGACGACGAGCCGGAGGGCATCAAGCACCCGGGCGCCAAGGTCGCCTGAGTCGGTCTGGCGGAGTCATGCCGGCGTCGGGGCCGGGCGCGGGAGCGCCCGGCCCCTTTTCCTTTGTTGGACCTGAAGACCATGACGGGGCCGTGGCCTCCTGGGCGGCGGCCTGACGCAGCGGGGAACGAGGCCATGAGCGACATCGGCAAGCTGGTGCAGGATCCGCCCAAGGGACCGATCGAGCCCGTGCGTCTGGGGCTCGACGATGTCATCCAGTTCCACTGTCGGCCCGGCATCGCCTGCTGGAACGCCTGCTGCCGCAGCATCGACATCCAGCTCACACCCTATGACGTGCTGAGGCTCTCGCGCAGGCTGGGCATTCCCACCTGGCGGTTCCTCGCCGAGCACGCCGTGCAGTTCGACCTCGATCCGCACGGGATGCCGGGCATCAAGCTCAAGCCGGTCGAGGGCGGCACGGAGTGCCGCTTCCTGCGTGAGGAGGGCTGCGGGGTGTACGAGGACCGCCCCGCCGCCTGCCGCTACTATGCGCTCGGCGCCATGGGGCTGCGCAGGATGGGCACCAGCGAGGTGGAGGACATCTACTTCCTGGTGAAGGAGCCGCACTGCCTCGGCCACAAGGAGCCGCGCCGCATCACGATCCGCGAGTACCGGCGCGAGCAGGGGGTCGAGAAGTACGACGACATGAACCGGGAGTGGCGCGAGATCGTGCTCAAGAAGCGCTCTTCCGGCCCCACCATCGGCGCGCCTTCCGAGCGCAGCTTCGACCTCTTCTTCATGGCGAGCTACGACCTCGACAGCTTCCGGCTCTTCACCCAGAGCGAAGGCTTCCGCGAGATGTTCGACCTGCCGGAGGCCGAGCTGAAACGGCTCGAGGAGGACGACGAGGCGCTGCTCGCCTTCGCCATGCGCTTCCTGAAGCAGGTCCTGTTCGGCGAGCAGACCATCCCCCTGCGGCCCGGGGCGCGGGAGCGGCGCCTGGCGCGGCGTAAGGACAAGATCGAGCAGCGGCTCAAGGCCGAGGCCGCGCGCCGCGAGGCGCACGATCCGAGATATGACGAACCCGGCGAGGACGAGGGCAAGGGGAAGAGCGACTAAAGGAAGGGCTGAAAAATCTCGATTTTTCAGGGCTTCCCCGCGGCCAGGGACGGCCGCGGAATGGTCCATGCACAGGGAAGTGCATGACGACAAACGGAAAATCGAGATGGACCGCGAAGCGCCATCGCGCTGATCAGTCCGCGCAGCGGATTGATCAGAGTTTCCGTTCACTATCTGCGATACAGGCCACGCTCGCGCGCGCGCTTCTCCTGCTCCACCTCCTTCATCACCAGGCGCAGGGCCTCCAGATAGGGCACGGTGCCGTTCTCCCGGATGACACGCCGGCCCGCCGAGCTGTGGGCGAACTTCACGAACTTCTCGAGCTCGGCGTAGCCGGGGTGGTTGGGGTTGAGCACCAGGTAGAGGGGGCGGTAGAGGAGGTACTCACCCTTCCTGATGTTCTCGAAGGTGGGCTCCTTGCCCTCCAGCTTCAGGATCTTGACCTTGCGCTTGCGGGCGCTGGAGATGCCGGTGATCCCGACGGCATTGACGTCCTTCTCCACCGCCTTCTCCAGCGGGCCCGAGGACTTCACCACCTTGTAGGCCTTGAACTCGACGTCGTAGTCGGCGAAGACCAGCTTGCGGATGGCCCGCCCCACGCCGGAGATCTTGCCGCGGCGAACGTACAGCCGGATGGGCGCGTCGTTGCCGCCGAGCTCCTTCCAGTTGCGGATCTTGCCCAGGTAGAGGCCGCGAATCTGGTCGAGGGTGATGTCGGAGACGGGGTTGTCGGGGTGGACGATCACCGCCAGCGCGTCCCAGGCCACCGGACGGAGCTCGGCGCCGAGCTCCTGCGGGTGGCCCGTGATCTTGTTGCGGCAGGAGCCGCCGATGTCGGCCTTGCCGGCGGCGACCTCGCGGATGCCGCGCGTGGCGCCTCCGCCCTCGATCTCGATCTTCACGCCGGTCCTGGCCTCGTAGGCGGCCGCGAGCTCCTTCATGAAGGCCTTCTTGGTGATGCCGCAGCCGACCCAGCGGTAGGTCTTCTTGGACGGTGCCGCAGCCGGACCGGGCTTCGCGGCACCCTGATCTGAGGCGCCCAGGACGTTCCCCACGGGAAAGGCCAGGGTGGCGGCCAGGATGCCGCCCGCCAGGAAACGCAACCCGCGCATCGCTCCATCCTCCTGTTATTTATGTGCGGTTGTGCGTGGCTGTAAACAACCATTATAGGATGAGACGTCCACCGTTTGACTGCCGGACGGTGCCGCAGGTCGCCGGCCGGTATGGCAATTCAGAATATCCTTCTTTGCTGTGGGACGCGCGGAGCCAAACAAAAGGGGGCCGGTTGGCCCCCCTGATCCGCGAACGACGGAGGCGTCCTAGCGCTTGGCGATCTCCTCGAGCTTGGTGGCCGGGATGACCTGGCCGTCGAGGCCGGCCTCCTTGGCGCTCTTGCCGTAGGCGACGGCCAGCAGCGTGGAGTAGTAGACCACCGGCATCTTGAACTTGGTGCCATACCTCTTGTTGATCTGTTCCTGGTAGACCTCCACGTTCATCTGGCACACGGGGCAGGGGGTGACGATCATGTCGGCGCCGCCGTCGTAGGCCGCCTCGATGATGTCCTTGATCATGGCCTGGCTCTTCTCGGGCTCGGAGAAGGCGAGCGCCCCGCCGCAGCACTGCACCTTCTTCTCGTAGTCCTCGACCGGCTCGGCCCCCACGGTCTCGATCATCTTGTCGAGATACTTGGGGTTCTCGAAGGACTCGCCGGCGATGCCGAAGGGGCGGTTGGTCTGGCAGCCCACGTAGCCTGCGATCTTGAGGCCCTCGAGCGGCTTCTTGACGTGCTTGCCCAGCTCCTCGTAGCCGATGTCCTCGATCAGGACCTCGACCATGTGGCGCACGCGCTGCTTGGCCTCGTACTTGAGGCCTGCTTCGGCCAGCGCCTCGTTGCATTCCTTCATGAGGGCGTCGTCCTCGAGCAGGCGCTCCTTGGTCTCGCGCTGGGCGAGCCAGCACGCGGCGCAGGTGGCGACCACGTCGAGCTCGGGATTCTCCTGCTCGGCGATGGCCAGGTTCCGCGCGTTCATGGCGAGCCGCGGAAGCTCACCCCCGCCCGCGTAGCCGATGGAGGCCCCGCAGCAGTTCCAGTCGGGGATCTCCTTGAGCTCGATGTCGAGGACCTCGCACATGGCCATCACCGAGGTCTCGTAGTTGGAGGCCGAGGCGTTCTTCTCGGCCGTGCAGCCCGGGTAGTAGTGGTAGGTCTTCTTGGCCATGGTTCAGCCTCCGAACTTGGCCGCCTTCGCGAGCTCGATCTCGCGCGCCTTGGCCAGGATCTTCTGGATGTCACGCTTGCCCTTGCAGCCCTTGTGGAAGAACAGGCCCCAGGGGTTGAAGCGCTTTGCCTTCAGCATTCCCAGCCCAACGGGCAGCATCTCCAGGGCGCGCTTGATGCCGGCCGAGAAGCCGTCCATGAAGTAGAGCTTGATGCTCAGCACGGTCTCGTTCACGCGTCCGTGCTTGGCGATGTTGTCCCAGAACATGAGCGCGAAGCGGCGTGTCGGGTTCTGCTTGGGTGCGAGACCCAGACGCTCGGCGTAGTGGGCGAGCCCGTGCATGATGTGCGTGATGGGCAGCCCCCGGGGGCAGCGCACGATGCAGTTGTAGCAGGAGGTGCACATCCACATGGACTCGCTCTTGAGCACCTCCTCGCGCTTGCCCGCCCGGATCATCATGAAGATCTCCTGGGGCGGGTGCTCCCAGTAGGGGCCCAGGGGGCAGGAGCCCGAGCAGACCCCGCACTGCATGCACATCTTGACCCACTCGCCTTCCTCGACGTTGGCTTCCACCTCCTTGAGGAAGCTGTTGCGGTATTTCTCCACCATCTGCGCGTTCAGGTCGCTCATGGTCCCGCCTCCTCAGAACTTGAACGGGCTCATGCCGATCTTCTCGATCAGCTGCTCCATCTCGTTGATGAGCCGGGGCGCCCGCTCGATGTCGGTGATGGCGACCTCGTAGGTCTGCACGCGCTCGACCTCGAGCTGGAGCTGCTCGAGCGAGTCGCCGATCTTGCCCATGCGGTAATGGGCCATCTCCGAGCCCTTGACGAAGTGGCACTGGTAGTTCTCGCCCTTCTGGCAGCCCATGAGGATGACCCCGTCGTAGCCGCTGTTGAGGGCGTCGGTGACCCAGATGGTGTTGACCGAGCCCAGGCAGCGCACGGGGACGATGCGCACGAAGGGGCTGTAGTGGATGCCGTTCTGGGCCGCCATGTCGAGGGCCGGGTAGGCGTCGTTCTCGCAGGCGAGCACGAGGATGCGCGGCTTCTCCGAGAACTCGTCGGGGATGTCCACCGCCTTGATCTGCTGGCCGACGGTGTCCACCGAGTAGTTCTCGAAGGAGATCACGCGCACGGGGCAGGCGCCCATGCAGGTGCCGCAGCGCCGGCAGCGCGACTCGTTGAAGACGGGATAGCGCTCCTCGTCCTCGTCGATGGCGCCGAAGGGGCACTCCACCGTGCAGCGCTTGCACTGGGTGCAGCCGTCGCGCCGGAAGCTGGGGTAGCTGAGGTCGCCCACGCGCGGGTGCGCGGCGCGCCCCTTGCCCGCGTTCTCGAGGGCCTGGATGGCCTTGAGGGTGGCGCCCACGGCGTCCTCCATGGCCTGGGTGATGTCCATGGGCCTGCGGACGGGGCCGGTGGCGTAGATGCCGGTGCGGCGCGTCTCGTAGGGGAAGCAGATGAAGTGCGAGTCGGCGAAGCCGTAGCGCAGCTTGGGCAGGTCCGGGCCCTGGCGGTACTGCAGGTTGAGGACGGATTCCTCGCCCGGGTTGAGGCCCATGCGCACGCGGGCCTCCTCGAGCGCCTTCTGGTAGTCCTCGTCCGACTGCCCCTCGCGCTTCTCGGGCTTCTCGATGTCCACGCCCGAGTTGGGGATCATGCCGGTGGCGAGCACCACCAGGTCGGCCTCGACCTGCACGTCCTCGTCCAGGATCAGGTCCTTGAAGTGGACCACCGCGCCGCCCCCGTTGGCGGGCTTCACCTCGCTCGCCACACCCTTGGTGAAGATCACGCCCTTGCGCTGGCCGGAGCGGTAGAAGTCCTCCAGGTAGCCGGGCGTGCGCAGGTCCGTGTAGAGGATGGTGGTGTCGATGTCCGGGTTCTGGTCCTTGAAGTACATGGCCTGCTTGATGGAGGCCGTGCAGCAGAACCCGGAGCAGTAGGGGAGGTGCCCCTCCTTGTCCGACCGCTGGCCGGCGCACTGGACGAAGACCACGCTGCGCACCTCCTTGCCGTCGGAGGGGCGCTTGACGGGGCCGCCGCCGGCCTGGCGCACGAGCTCCTCCAGCTCGAGCTGGGTGACCACGTCCGGCGTCTTGCCGTAGCCGAGCTCGGGCAGCTTGCTGGCGTCGTAGGGGATGAACCCCGAGGCCTGGATGATGGCGCCGAAGTTCTCGGTGCGGGTCTGTCCGCTCTCGGTGGTGATGTCGGCCGAGAAGCGCCCCGGCGCGCCGCTGGTGCGGGTGATGCGCGCGTTCAGTACCACCTCGATCCTGGGGTCGGCCTCGACCGACTGGATCATCGCCTCCACGCCGGTCTCCTGGGGATCGGCGTAGGGGGCATGGTCGGGCACGCGCCGGTGGAGCTTGGCGGCCCAGCCGCCGAGGGCGCCGCTCTTCTCGACGATGGTGACCTCGTAGCCCGCCTTGGCGGCCTCGAGCGCGGCCGTCATGCCGCTGACGCCGCCGCCCACCACCAGGATGCGCCGGTTGGTCTGCGCCTCGGGGTTGGGCTGCGGCGGGGTCATGTAGCGCACCTCGGCGCAGGCCATGCGCACGTAGTCCTCGGCCATCTCCTGCGTGGTCTCGCGCGCCTCCTCGGTGTCCGGGCGCGCCCAGATCACGCCCTCGCGCAGGTTGGCGCGCGAGACCGCGACCCCGTCGCCGTCGAAGGCGAAGGCGTCGGTCTTGGCGCGCCTCGAGCAGGCGGCGATCACCACGCGGTTGACGCCCTCCTTCTCGATGTCCTCGCGGATCATGGCCACGCCCGCCTCGCTGCAGAGGAAGTCGTGCTCCTTGGCGAAAGCGGCCTTGCCCTCGCGCTCGGCGATCTTGGCGAGCGCGGCCGTGTCGAGCCGGTCCCCCAGCCCGCAGCCCTTGCAGATGTAGGCGCCGATCTTCACGTCAGACACGGTTCAGCCCTCCGTCCCCGCAACCCGGTTCACCACCTGGATGGCCTTGAGCGCCGCCGCGGTCCCGCTCTGGACGGCGCGGTTGACGTCCAGGGCGTCCTCCGCGCAGCCGGCGGCGAAGATGGCGCCGTTGGCGGGGTCGCTCTGGATGAAGCCGTTGTCGTCCACCACGAGCTCGATCGGGAACTCGCCCGCCGGCACGCTCGGCTCCATGCCGATGGCCAGCACGCACAGGTCGTGACGGTTGCTGTAGCGGTGGTAGCCCTCGGTGTCCACCCCGTGGAGGATGACGTCGCCAGTCTTCTCGTCCTCGGTGATGCTGGCCACCTTGGACTTGATGAAGCTCACGTTGGGATCGGCCTTGACCCTGGCGTAGAAGTCCTCGATGCGGTCGATGGCGCGGATGTCGATGTAGTAGATCGTCGCTCTCCCCTCGTCGCCGAACTTCTCGCGCAGGTAGGTGGCCTGCTTGAGCGAGGCCATGCAGCAGATGCGCGAGCAGTGCTTGAGGTGGTTGCGGTCGCGCGAGCCGGCGCACTGGATGAAGGCGATGTTCTTCGCCTCCTTGCCGTCCGAGGGGCGCACGAGGCGGCCGCCCGTGGGCCCGTTCGGGTCCATGATGCGCTCGAGCTCGACGCTCGTGATCACGTTCCGGAAGCGGTCGTAGCCGTAGGGCTGGATGCGTGCGGCGTCGTACGGCTTCCAGCCCGTGGCCCACACCACGGCGCCGACCTTGAGCTCCACCGTCTGCTCCTGCATGTCGAGATCGATGGCGTCGTACTTGCACGCGGCCTTGGCGCGCTCGGCGTCCTCGGTGCCGATGATGCGCGGGTCGAGGACGTAGCGCTGCGGATAGGCCATGATGAAGGGCAGGTAGGCGCCCTTGCGCTTCTTGAGGCCGAAGTGGAACTCGTCGTCGAACTCAGCCTCCACCGCCTCGGCGCAGGCGCCGCAGGCGGTGCAGTTCTCGTTGACGTAGCGCGGGCGGATCCTGATCGTGGCGGTGTAGTCGCCAGGCTCGCCCTCCAGCCGCGTGACCTCCGCCATGGTGAGGAGACGGATGTTGCGGTTGGCCTTCAGACGGCGCAGGTTGATCTCCAGCCCGCAGGCGGGGAAGCACATCTTGGGGAAGTACTTGTAGAGCTGGGTGATCCGGCCGCCCACCGAGGGGTTCTTCTCGACCAGGATGACCTGCTTGCCGCACTCGGCCGCCTCGAGCGCCGCCGTCATGCCGCTGATGCCGCCTCCCACGACCAGGATGGTCTGGTTGGTCGCGACTGGCTCCGACATGGGTCAGTCCTCCTTTGCGGAACGAAAGAGGCTTGCTCGGGGCCCGCTGCCGGCCCTGGGGGACGGGGCAAAACTGTGATTTTTGGCCCGGCCCAGGGGCAGGGGCGCCCGGCACTTCGCCCCGGGGAAACCGCGGAAACTTTACCGCCTCGCGGCCGGGGGCGCCATAGCCCCGGAAGGGATAAAGCATCGAATTTTCCGATGCGGAAATAGAAGCCCCGTATATCACACCATTTTTGTAATAGAAACCCGGGCTTGCCGGGCCCGCGGGAACGTATTAGGCTGGCCCGTCACCAAAGCTGACGGAGCCCGGCGATCGTGACCGCCCAGACCCTCCGGCCCGAGGAGCACTACATCGAGGCGGAGCCCTACTACGAGCCTGTCGGCGACGAGATCGAGATCTTCGAGGCCGCCTGGCGCAACCAGCTCCCGGTCCTGCTCAAGGGGCCGACGGGCTGCGGCAAGACCCGCTTCATGGAGCACATGGCCTGGCGCCTCAGGCGCCCCCTGATCACGGTCTCCTGCCACGACGACCTCACCGCCTCGGACCTGGTGGGCCGCTTCCTCGTGGCCGGCGGCGAGACCGTGTGGGTGGACGGGCCGCTGGCGCGGGCCGTGCGCTGCGGGGGCATCTGCTACCTGGACGAGATCGTCGAGGCGCGCAAGGACACCACGGTGGTGATCCATCCCCTGGCCGACGACCGCCGGGTGCTGCCCATGGAGAAGCGCGGCGAGATCCTCAGGGCCCCGCCGGAGTTCTGCCTCGCCATCTCCTACAACCCCGGCTACCAGAGCGTGCTCAAGGACCTCAAGCAGAGCACGCGCCAGCGCTTCGTGGCGCTGGAGTTCGACTACCCGGAGCCGGAGCTCGAGCGGCGCATCATCGAGAAGGAGACCGGGCTCGACCCCGCGATGGCCGAGCGCCTCGTCAAGTTCGCCCACATGACCCGCAACCTGAAGGGCTCGGGGCTGGACGAGGGGGCCTCCACGCGGCTCCTGGTGCAGGCGGCCAAGCTTATCGTCTCGGGGATTCCCCCGGTGGCGGCCTGCCGGGCGGCCGTGGCCGAGGCCCTCACCGACGACCCGGAGATGCTGGCCGCCATCCACGAGCTGTCGGCCTCCCTGTTCTGAGGCCGGGGCGGCCGTGGCCGAGCGGCTGGCAGCGCCGGACCCGGCTGAGGCCCCCCTGGCGGCCGAGGCCATCGAGGCCCGCCTCGACGAGCACCTGGACCTGGTGCTCTCCTCCCGGCGCACCGCGGCGGGCCCGGCGCGCGAGCTGGCCGCCTTCTCCCGCGCCGAGCAGGAGCTCGTGCTGCGCTGGGTGGCGGTGCTGGCGGCCGCCCACGCCGAGCTCGCCTACCAGTTCGCCAGCCTCGCGCCCCGCGCGCTCGTGCTCATGGACGAGACGGGCGTGGAGGCCTGGGCCCGCCAGGCCATGGACACCTACGACCGGGCCGGCCTCTACCCCGCGGTGGCGGCGCTCAAGGAGGTGGAGGCCTTCGCCGAGCGGGCCCGTGCCCGCGCGGCGGGGCTCGCCCTGGAGGAGGTGGCGGGCGTGCTGGAGCGTCTCGTGCAGGGGCTCGGCGGGCGGCCCCTCAAGGTCGAGGCCGCCGAGGGCGGCGCCCGCCCCTGGACCGACACCGAGACGCTGCGGCTGCCCCCGGTGCTGGGCCTGCTCCCAGGCCGGGAGGAGAATTTCCGCCTCTACAAGGCCATGGCCGTCACCCTGTGGGCTCAGGGCTGGTTCGGCACCTGGCGGGCGGGGCTGGCCGAGCGTCTCGCCGGCGCGGCCCCGGCGGTGGTGGCGCTGTACGAGGCCTGCGAGGCCTTGCGGCTGGAGGCCTGCCTGGGGCGGCTCCTGCCCGGGGTGCGCCGTGAGCTGGCGGCGCTCGGCGAGGCGCTGGGGGCGGCGCCGTTGCCCGCGCCGTGGGACGAGGCGGCCCGCCGGCTGGCGGCCCCGGAGGCGAGCGCCGCCGACAGCCTGGCGCTCGCCGAGGCCTGGGCCGGGCGCGTGGCCCCGCCGCCGCCGCGCCCGTGGCAGGGCGAGGCGCGCCCGGCCGAGGTGGCCGCCGTGCAGGCCGCGCGCATCGAGCGCGAGCGGGGCGAGCTGCGCCGGGCGCTGGCGGCGCTGGCCGAGGAGCAGCGCGGGCCCGTGGCCGACCCGATCCGCCTCGAGGCCGCCCCCTTCCGGCTGGAGCGGGTCGAGGACCCGGTGCTGCCCGAGGGCTTCACCTTCCGGCTGGAGCTCGACGGCCAGCCGCTGGAGCCACCGGACGAGGTGCGCGGCCTCATGGCCTCCATCGTCCAGGACCTGGGCGAGATCCCGGAGGAGTACCTGGTCCCGGCCGGGCCCGGCGAGTACGACGCCGAGGCGCGCCCGCCCGAGCGCGACCCCCGCGACGTCTGGAAGGGCATGTACCACGAGGAGGGCGCTTGCCTCTACGACGAGTGGGACCACCGCCGCGGCCACTACCGCAAGCGCTGGTGCGTGCTGCGCGAGCTCGACGTCCACCCGGTGCGCGACGGCTTCGTGGAGCGCACCCTGCGGAGGCACCGCGGCCTGGTGGCGAGCCTGCGGCGCACCTTCGAGGTGCTGCGCGGCGAGGACCGGCTGCTCAGGCGCCAGCCCGAGGGCGAGGAGGTGGACATCGACGCCCTCGTCGAGGCCCATGCCGACGCCGCCACCGGCCGCGAGATGACCGACCGGCTGTTCATGCGCAAGCGGCGCGAGGAGCGCAGCATCGCGGTCATGTTCATGGTGGACATGTCGGGCTCGACCAAGGGCTGGATCAACGACGCCGAGCGCGAGGCGCTGGTGCTGCTGTGCGAGGCGCTCGAGGCCCTGGGTGACCGCTACGCCATCTACGGCTTCTCCGGCATGACGCGCAAGCGCTGCGAGCTCTTCCGCATCAAGCGCTTCGACGAGCCCTACTCGGAGGAGGTGCGCGCGCGCATCAGCGGCATCCGCCCCCAGGACTACACCCGCATGGGGGTGGCGATCCGGCACCTCGCGCGCATGCTGCGCGAGGTCGAGGCGCGCACCAAGCTGCTCATCACCCTCTCCGACGGCAAGCCCGACGACTTCGACGGCTACCGTGGGGCCTACGGCATCGAGGACACCCGCATGGCCCTCATCGAGGCCAAGCGCGAAGGCATCCACCCCTTCTGCATCACCATCGACCGGGAGGCGCGCGAATACCTGCCCCACATGTACGGGGCGGTCAACTACGTCATCGTCGACGACGTGCGGCGCCTCCCCTTCAAGGTCTCCGACATCTACCGCCGCCTGACGAGCTGAGCCTGCCCGGGCGGCGCCCGCGCCTCGGGCCCGGAGCGGTGTGAGGGCGATGGCGGTGGGGTTGTCCGGCCTCGATCCTGCTCGAGATCCGCGCCGGGACAGGCCGCGGCGAGCCGACGGGCGGACTCAAGTCCGCCGGGGCGGTGCCGACCATGCGGACGAGCCCGGATCGTCCGGCAGGGAGGAAGCCCTCATGGGAACGGTGCCGACAGTCAGTGCCGCCCCGGTCCGCACGGTGGATCTCACGGGGCTCGGCCTGCACCGCCTGCTGCCCGAGCTGCGCCGGGCGCTCGCGGCCGTGGACGTGGGCCAGGTGGTGCGCTTCGTGTGCGACGCCCCGGGCGTGGCCGAGGACGTGCGCGCCTGGGCCCGCCACCTGGGCTACGAGATCACCGAGCTGGTGCGCCGCGGAAGGCTGGTGCACGTGGACGTGCGCAACGGCGATCCCTGGACCCCGTGGCGCACCCTCCGTCTCGAGGGCGAGCGCTGCCCGCGGCCTGCGGTGGAGGCGCGCCGGGCGCTCGCGGCCATGCCGCCGGGGGCGGTCCTGAAGCTGGTGAGCGGCTGTCCCGGCGCGCCCACGGACATCCCCGCGTGGGCGGCCCGCACCGGCCATACGCTCCTGGGCGCCACCCGCGACGCCGATGGCGTGTGGTCCTTCTACCTTCGGGCCCGACCGGCGGACGCCCCTGCGCGGGTTTCCTGAAGGGAAGGTCTGAAAAATGGCGATTTTTCAGGCCTTCCCCGCGGCCAGGGACGGCCGCGGGAGGGGCCATGCACAGGGAAGTGCATGACGACTCAAGGAAAATCAGAATGACCGCGAAGCACTATCGCGCTGATCGATCCGCGCAGCGGATTGATCAGAGTTTCCGAAGAAAATCCTGATAGATCCGCCGTGCGGCTGGATTCAGCGCGAAGGTGCTTCGCGATCCAACTGGAAGGGCTGAAAAATCACGGTTTTTCAGCCCTCCCCCGTGGCCAGGGATGGCCGCGGGTTCCTGAAATGTTCCGGTCTCCGTGGTGGCAGCTTTCCAACGCATTGAGGCCGGCTGGAAGCCGGCGCCACGGGCGAGAAGCCGCGCTGCCGGACGCGGTCGCTCCCGCCGCCCCCGCCCCTGGGCATCATCTTGGGACGATCGAAGCTGGGCGCATGCGGGAGGCGTTCGCCGCGGAAGGTGCCTGGGCGGGGTGACCCCCGCGGGCCACGTCACGGTTCGGCAGCGCTCAGGCGCCGTACTCGGCCTGGTAGGCGCGCAGGCGCTCGAGGTCGTCCGCGCGCGCGGGGTCTCGCTCCAGGAAGCGGATCAGCTCGTCGAGCGAGACGATGGCGAGTGCCCTGAGGCCATGGCGCTGCTCGATCTCGCGCATGGCCGCGAGCGCCCCGCTGCCCCGCTCGCGCCGGTCGAGCGCCACCATCACCCCCACCGGCTCGGCCCCCGCCTCGCGGATGATGGCCACCGACTCGTTGACCGAGGTGCCGGCCGAGACCACGTCGTCGACGATCACCACGCGGCCCGCGAGCGGCGCGCCCACGAGGCGCCCGCCCTCGCCGTGGTGCTTGACCTCCTTGCGGTTGAAGGCCCAGGGCACGTCGCGTCCGTGGTCGGCGGCCAGCGCGATGGCCGTGGCCGCCACCAGCGGGATGCCCTTGTAGGCCGGGCCATAGAGCATGTCGAAGTCAAGGCCGGACTCCACCAGGGCGCGCGCGTAGTAGCCGCCGAGGCGGCGCAGGCGCCCGCCCGTGTCGAACAGCCCCGCGTTGAAGAAGTAGGGGCTGAGGCGTCCCGACTTGAGGCGGAATTCGCCGAAGCGCAGCACCCCCGTCTCGAGGGCGAAGGCGATGAACTCCTGCTGCCAGTCTTTCATGGGAAGTTTACGGTGGACCGTGGACGGTGTACGGTGGCCGGCCGGCGCGGGGCGGCGCCCGCGACGTCGGGCGCACGAACCGTACACTGTCCGTCGCAAGCCGTAAACTCTTTCATGCGGGTCATCACGCTGAACGTCAACGGAATCCGCGCGGCCGCCCGCAAGGGGCTGTACGAATGGCTCGCGCGCCAGCGCGCCGACGTGGTCTGCCTGCAGGAGATCCGGGCCCCGGCCGGCGGACTGCCGGAGCGGCCCTACCGGCCCCGCGGCTGGCACTGCCTGTTCGCCCCCGCCGAGCGGCCGGGCTACAGCGGCGTGGCGATCTACAGCCGGCACGAGCCCGACGAGGTGGTCGAGGGCCTCGGCTGGGAGGGCGCCGACGACGAGGGCCGCTATCTGGAGGTGCGCTTCGACGGGCTCGCCATCGCCTCGGTCTATCTGCCGTCCGGCTCGGCGGGCGAGCACCGCCAGGCGGCCAAGTTCGCCTTCATGGAGCGCTTCTATCCCTTCCTCGCCGGGCTGCGCCGGCGCCGGCGCGAGTACCTGCTCTGCGGCGACTGGAACATCGCCCACAAGCCCATCGACCTGCGCAACTGGCGTTCCAACCAGAAGAACTCCGGGTTCCTGCCCGAGGAGCGGGCCTGGCTCGACCGGGTCTTCGGCGAGGCGGGGCTGGTGGACGCCTTCCGCGTGGTCGACCCCCGGCCGGAGCAGTACACCTGGTGGTCCAACCGCGGGCGTGCCTGGGAGAAGAACGTGGGCTGGCGCATCGACTACCAGGTGGCCACCCCGCGGCTCGCCGCCGCCGCCCGCCGCGCGCGCATCTACAAGGGGCGGCGCTTCTCGGACCACGCCCCCCTCATCATGGACTACGACTGGCCGCTGGGCGGGGAGCGGTGAGGGGGGCCGGCCTCCTCAACCGTCGCGTGCTGGTGATGGCGCCCCTGGGCTTCGCCTCGGGGCTGCCGCTGGCGCTGACGGGGGCCACGCTCCAGGCCTGGCTCACCGTCTCGGGGGTGGAGCTGGCCGCCATCGGCCTCTTCGCGCTGGTGGGCCTGCCCTACACCTTCAAGTTCCTGTGGGCGCCGTTCATGGACCGCTTCGTGCCCCCGTGGCTCGGGCGGCGCCGCGGATGGATGCTCTCCGCCCAGGCGGCGCTGGCGGCGGCCATCGCCTGGATGGCGGGTCTCGACCCCGCCACGATGCCCTGGGCGGTGGCGGCGCTCGCGCTCGCCATCGCATTCGCCTCCGCCTCGCAGGACATCGCCTTCGACGCCTACCGCACGGACGTGCTGCGCCCTCGCGAGCGCGGCGCGGGGGCTGCGGTCTCCGTGGCCGCCTACCGCATCGCCATGCTGGTCTCGGGCGCAGGCGCGCTGGCGGTGGCCGAGCGCCTCGGCTGGGAGACGGTCTGGCTCGCCATGGCGCTGCTCATGGCGGTGGGCGTGGCGGGCACGCTCGCCGGCCCCGCCCCCGAGCGCCCGTCGCCGCCGCCACCCTCCCTCGCCGAGGCCGTCGCGGGCCCCTTCCGGGCCTTCTTCCGCCGGCCCGGGGCCTGGGCCCTGCTGGCGCTGGTGGTGCTGTACAAGCTGGGCGACGCCTTCGCCGGGGCCCTCGCCACGGCCTTCCTCATCCGCGGCGTGGGCCTGAGCCTCGGCGAGGTCGGTTTCTACGCCAAGGTGCTGGGGCTGGCGGCGCTGCTCGCGGGCGCGCTGTGGGGCGGGGCCTGGATGGCGCGATTGGGCCTGTGGCGGGCCCTGCTGCTCTTCGGCGCCCTGCAGGCGCTGACCAACCTGGGCTTCCTGGCGCTGGTGGCGGTGGGCCACGTGCCGCTGCTGGTGGGGGCGGTCATCGGCCTCGAGAACCTCGCCGGCGGTATGGGCACGGCGGCCTTCGTGGCGCTCCTCATGGGGCTGTGCGACCACCGCTACACCGCCACCCAGTTCGCCCTGCTCTCAGCGCTGGCGGCGGTGGGGCGCGTGCTGGTGGGGCCGGCGGCGGGGCTCGTGGCCGGGCACCTGGGCTGGAGCGCCTATTTCCTGGCCAGCTTCGCCGTCGCGCTGCCGGGCCTGGTCCTGCTGGTGCGCCTGCGCGGGCCCGTGGCGGCGGCGGGGGCGGCCTAGTGGAGCTGCCTGGCGGCTTCGGTGACGGCGCGCTGCGGCCGCGGCGCGGGCGAGGCGTGGTGCAGGATCATGCGCCAGCCGTCGCGCTCGAGCTGATAGACGTTGGTGGCCTCCACCGGCGGGCGGGGCTCGCCCTCGCCGGCGACGTGGATCAGCTCGCGCACCACGTGCACGGCGAGCGCCGGGCCCTGCACCCGGTGCAGGGCCTCGAGGCGGAAGCGCAGCCGCTCGCCCGAGGCGAAGATCTCCGCCCAGCTGCGACGCACGGCCTCGACGCCCGTGAGGCGGGGCCCCATGGGATGGATGCAGACCACGTGGTCCGCCGCGGACCACACGCCCATCATGGCCTCCAGGTCGCGCCGCTCGAAGGCGCGGTAGAAGGCCTCCTCGGCCTCCTCGGGAGTCGCATAGCGCATGGGGGGGGAGCATAGCGCGCCGATGCGGAGGGTGTCTCCCGGGCGGGTCCCGGGCGGTGGACGGTGAGCGGCGAATGGCGACGGTGGAAGGCGAGCGCGTGCTGGTGGTGGGCAACGCGGTGCTGGACGTGGTGCTGCGGGTGCCGCACCACCCGGCCGAGGACGAGGAGCTGCGCGCCTCCGGCCGCCGCCTCGCCCCGGGCGGCAACGCGGCCAACACGGCGGTGGCGCTGGCGGCGCTGGGCCGGTGTCCGGCCCTGCTCGCTGTCCTCGCCGAGGATGCCGAGGGGACGGCGCTCGCGGGGATGCTTGCCCGCCGGGGGGTGGACCTGGCCCACGCCGTGCGCCGCCCCGGCGCCACGCCGGTCTCGTACGTGCTGCTGAGCGCCGCCACCGGCGCGCGCACCATCGTCCACCATCGCGACCTCCCGGAGCTCGAGGCGACGGACCTCGAGGCCGTGCCGCTGGAGGGTTTCGCCTGGGTCCACTTCGAGGGGCGCAACGTGGCCGCCCTGGGGGCCATGCTGGATCACGTGCGCCGTCGCGCCCCGGCGGTGCGGGTCTCGCTGGAGCTGGAGAAGCCGCGCCCGGGCCTGGAGGCGCTGGCCGGCCGGGCGGACCTGGTGGTGGCGGCCCGCGCCTACGCCGCCGCGCGCGGCTGGGCCACGCCCGAAGCCGTGCTGGCGGCCCTGCGGGCGCGGGCGCCGCGGGCGCTCCTCGTGTGCGCCTGGGGCGCGGCCGGGGCCGTCTGGTCGGCGCCCGGCGGCGCGGGCGGGCGGGTGCCGGCCTTCCGTGCCGGTCCGGTGGTCGATACCCTCGGGGCCGGCGACGTGCTCAATGCCGGGCTCGTCCACGGCCTGCTCGCGGGGCTCGATCCGGGCGAGGCGGTGGCGCGGGCGGTGCGGCTCGCCGGCCGCAAGTGCGCGCGCGAGGGGCTGGACGGGCTTGGCCCGGACGACTGGGAGACGCCGTGAGCGCGGGTCGTCTGGCGGCAAGGGCACAGGGGGGCGGGATGGGGAGGGCGTGCATCCCGTGAGTGCGACGGTGCTGTGCCGGCTCGACGACATCCCGGACGGCGGGGCACGGGGGCTCGAGCTCCCGGACGGCACGCCGGTGGTGGCCGTGCGCCGGGGTGCGGCCGTGCACGTCTATCTCGACCGCTGCCCCCACACGGGCGTGACCCTGGCCTGGCGGCCCGACGACTTCCTCACCCCGGAGGGCGACCTCATCCGCTGCGCCACGCATGATGCGCGCTTCCGGATCGAGGACGGCCTGTGCGTGGCCGGCCCTTGCGCGGGCGACGCCCTGGAGCCCGTGCCCGTGGTGGTGCGCGGCGGGTGCGTGCTGCTCGCGGAGGGCGATGGCGCGTGATCGCCACCGCCACCACGCTCTTCCCCCTGTGGGCGCTCGCCGCCTGCGCCGCCGCCTGGGTGTGGCCCGGCCCCTTCGCGGCGCTCGAGCCCGCCATCGTGCCTCTGCTGGGCGTGGTCATGTTCGGCATGGGCGCCACGCTCACGGCGGGGAGCTTCGCCGCGGCCCTGCGCCGGCCCGGCGTCGTGGCCCTCGGGGTGGCGCTGCAGTACCTGGTGATGCCGCTCGCGGGCTGGGCGGTGGCGACGCTCGCCGGGCTGCCGCCGCTCGCCGCCGCGGGCGTGATCCTCGTGGGGAGCTGCCCGGGCGGGACGGCCTCCAACGTCATCTGCTACCTGGCGCGGGGCGACGTGGCGCTGTCCATCACGCTGACCGCCGCCTCCACGCTGCTGGCCGCCTGGGCCACGCCGCTGCTGACCTGGCTCTACGCCGGCACGCGCATCGAGGTCCCGGTGGCGGCCATGATGGGCGACATCGCCCTCGTGGTGCTGGTGCCCGTGGGGCTCGGCGTGCTCGCCAACACCCTCTGGCACGACCGCATCGCGCGCCTGCGCCGCCTCATGCCCCTGGTCTCGGTGGCGGCGATCGCGCTCATCATCGCCATCATCGTGGCGCTGACCCGCGAGCGGCTGGCCGCCGTGGGCGCGGCGGTGGCGGCGGCCGTCGTCGCGCACAACGGCCTCGGGCTGGCGCTGGGCTACGCGGCCGCGCGTCTCGCGGGACTCGACCGGCGGCTCGCCCGCACACTCGCCATCGAGGTGGGGATGCAGAACTCGGGCCTCGGCGTGGCGCTCGCGGCCAAGCACTTCGGGCCGGTGGCGGCCCTGCCGGGGGCGCTCTTCTCCGTCTGGCACAACCTCACGGGCTCGGCGCTCGCCGCCTGGTGGTCGAGACGGGCCGCGTCGGGCAGCGGCTGGCGGCAGGGCGGCTCATGACATCTGGGCGGGCGCGGCGAGGACGCGCTCGCGCAGGAGCTCGGCCTGCACCCCCTCGCGCACCAGCGCCCGGGTCTCCTCGCCGGCGTCCGCGGGGCAGCGGGCGGCGGTGCGGCGCTCGATCTCGGGACCGGCACCCAGCAGGAGGTCGGTGCGGCAGCCCATGAGGGCGTCCCACAGGGGGACCACCTTGGGCCGGGCGCGCCGCACGCGCGCGTAGGCCTCCACCGGGTCGAGCCCTTCCACGAAGCTCAGGTAGGCGGCCACCACCAGCGGCGAGCGCCCCACGCCCTGGGTGCAATGCACGTAGACGGCGCGGCACCCCGCGAGCAGCCCGTGCAGGGTGCGCACCGCCTCGGGGAGCCTCCGGCGCATGTCGGCCTCGTCGAAGTCGCGCATGGGCACGCGCGCGGGCCGGAGGCCCGCGGCGCGCAGGCTCGCGGCGAGCGCGTCCCAGTCGAGGCCCAGGCCGGCGAGGCAGGCATCGTGCTGCACGCTGAGGACGCCCTCGACCCCCTGCGGGCGCAGGGCGAGCACGTCCTCGGAGGAAGACGGGCACTCGCCGAGAAGGATGCGCTCGGTCACGGGCGTCCAGTCCATGGCTATACGGTGCGGGCACCGGCGCGGCGGCGTCCGTGACGCCCTTCGCGCGCACCCCGTGCGGATTTCTCGGAAGCGAGGTGGTGGGCCGCGCGGGCGGGCTCCGGCAGCCGGTAGCGGGTCACACAGGCCATGACGAGCGCGACCGCCGTGGGCAGGCTCACCCGGTGCCCGGTGGAGACATAGAGCGGCCGCACGCCGGCGCGGGTGCGCAGCACCGCGCCGATGCGCTCGCTGCCGTCCGTGAGCGGCGTCCAGGCCCCGCGCACCGCCGGCACGGGCCCGTGCGTCCCGACGAGACGCGACTTGGCCACGCCGATGCTGGGGATGCCGGTGACCACGCCCAGATGGCAGGCGAGGCCGAAGCGGCGCGGATGGGCGTAGCCCTGGCCGTCGCACAGCAGCAGGTCCGGCTCGGTCGCCAGCGCCTCGAGCGCCGCCAGCGCCGCCGGGACCTCGCGGAAGGAGAGCAGGCCTGGCACGTAGGGGAAGGCCGTGGGCCGGCGCACGAGCGCCGTCTCCACGGGCTCGAGGCCCGGCAGCGCGAGCACCGCGACGGCGGCGCGGGTCACGCGACCGCCCGCCTCGAAGCCGATGTCGATCCCGGCCACCCGGTGCACGGGCCCGAGCCGGTCGGCGGTCTCCACCCGGCGCGCCAGCCGCGCCTGGATGGCGCGCGCCTCGGAGGGGCTCACGTCCCAGGGATGCGGGGCCTCGTAGCGCCGCTTCACGGGCGGGCGTGTCCGGAGCTGGACCAGGTCCAAGCGCTTGGCCAAAAAAAGCGGGCGCAAGGGTGCGCCCGCGCCGGGAACCGTCCCCGCCGCCTGGCGAGCGGGCCGCGTGACGGCTGCGTGCCCTCGGGGTGTGCCTCGGGATGATGGCTCCGGTCGAGGTGCCGCACCGCCTCGATCCGGTGCTCGGGCACGTGCGCGGTGCGCGCGCTCTGCCGTCTGGCGGCCAAGCCCCGGTCCTGCGTGCCGGTTCCCGGAAAACCCGCCGCCCCTCGGGGCGGGGCGGCCCACTATGCCCTGCCCCGGCCCGTCCCGCAAGCGGGTCCGCCCGGGTGCCCACCGCACAAGTATAGCGCCGCGGCGATCGGCTGCACGGGCAGGAATGTCGTTTCAAAACAACAAGTTGTTGTTTCGTGGCCGAGCCCGTGCCGGGCCCGGGCGCAAGCCCTTGAAGCGCAAGGGCGGCCGGCGGCGTGCTAACCTGCCTCCCCATGGAGGGTCTGGTGCATGCCTTCGTGGTGCTGTTCGTGGTGGTGGACCCGGTGGGGCTCGCGCCCATCTACGCGGGCCTCGCCGCGGGGCTGCCCGCAGACGAGCGCCAGCGCACGGCCCTGCGGGCCGTGGCCCTCTCGGCCGGACTGCTGCTCGCCTTCGCCTTCACGGGTCGCCAGATCCTCGGCGCGCTCGGCATCAGCCTGCCCGCTTTCCGCATCGCGGGCGGGCTGCTGCTGTTCCTGCTCGCCGTGGACATGGTCTTCGTGCGCCACTCGGGCCTGCGCACCACCACGCCGGCCGAGCGCGAGGAGGCGCGCCGCCGCGAGGACATCTCGGTCTTTCCCCTGGCCTTCCCGCTCATCGCCGGGCCCGGCGCGCTGACCACCGTGCTCCTGCTGGCCTCGGGCGAGGAGGGAGCGCCCGGCTGGCTGGGGCTCACGCTGGTCATCCTCGCCGTGATCGCGGTGACGGCGGCGGCCCTGTGCCTCGCGACGCGCATCACGCGCCTGCTGGGCGAGACCGGCGCCAACGTGGTCACCCGCGTGCTGGGGCTGGTGGTGGCGGCGCTCGCCGTGCAGTACGTGCTCGACGGCGTGCGTGCGGCGCTGGCCTGAACGGCCGCGGCGGTCAGTCGGCGGTGAGGGGCGCGTGGACGCCGCGCGCGCGCCGCGGCAGGTGGCGCAGCCGCCATGTGGTGCCGTCGCCCCCGCGGCACAGCCCGAAGCGGAAGGGGGGCGCCAGCCCCGGCACGGCGAAGCGCAGGTCCGAGAACCAGGCGCAGGGCATGCCGCCCTCCCGGGTCTCCCCCACCACGAAGGGAAAGCGGGCGAAGCGGCGGAAGGCCGCCAGCTCGGGGCGGGACCAGGCGCGCGCCGCCAGCGGCCGGGCCCTGCCGTCGCGGGCCGGGTGGGGCACGAGGCGCCAGGGCGGCCGCGCGGCCGGGGCGTAGGCCGCCGCGACCCGGTCCAGGATCCCCTCGGGGGGGGCCGCCCCGGCGGCCTGCACCCCTCCGGCGCGCGCGAAGAGCCGCACGTGGGCCACGGCATAGCCCGCCGGCGTCTCCACCACCAGCTTCCAGCGCAGCGGCGAGAGGGGCTGCGGAATGGCGTGGGCCCGCTCGGGGCCGAGCCCCAGGGCGGCGGCGTGCGCGCGCGCGAGGGCCAGGGCCCGCTGGTGGAGCGCCTGCTCGGCTGCCAGCACGCCCCCGGCCAGGAGCAGGGCGACCCCCGCGACCGCACCGCCCCGGCCGTCCCCCCGCCGGTCGGCGCGCCATGCCAGCACCAGTCCGGCGAGCAGCGGCACCGTCACGAGGGGGTCCACCACGAAGGTGGACGAGAGGCTGAAGCGGCGCCCGTCGAGCGGCCACAGGACGGCGGTGCCGAAGGGCGTGACGAGGTCGAGCAGGATGTGGAGCGCCGTCCCGGTGGCGACGATGAGCCCCGTTCGTCCGCTTCCCAGCCGGCGCCGGGCCGGCCCCAGCAGCGCCGTGAGCAGGCCCGCCCACAGGGGCAGCAGCAGGAGCGAGTGGGTGAAGGTCCGGTGCCAGTTGAGGTAGGTGAGGGGATCGGCCGCAAGGCGCAGGAGATAGTCCGCGTCCGGCGCCATCGCCGCCGCCAGCCCCGTCCAGAGGGCCGTGCGGGCCGTTCCTGCGGG
>Ga0256839_1000405_pt1 | contig 55805 bp, 52 predicted proteins | sample 354166metaG_FD_185968 | JGI IMG/M metagenome (GOLD analysis project Ga0256839, IMG submission 185968) | Hydrothermal vent microbial communities from Mid Atlantic Ridge, Atlantic Ocean - 354-166 | ecosystem: Environmental > Aquatic > Marine > Hydrothermal vents | place: Atlantic Ocean: Mid...
TGTTGCGCTTCTTTCAGTTCCAATGACAAGGGCTCAAAAAATCCGAGACTGCGCAAGAAATCTTGTTGCGCCTCGGCCCCGAATTCTATCGCCAAGTTGGCCGAACCAATGTTCGACGATTTCACAACCACGTCACGCAAACTAAGGCGCGGCCCATAATTTCGAAAATCCTTAATACGGAACTTACCCCACCGCAGCGGGCCTTGCGTGTCCACCATTGTGTCTGGCGTGGCAATTCCGGATTCCATCGCTAGCGCTGCCGTAAATATCTTGAAAACAGAACCCAGTTCGTAGCGGCCCTGTGCCACACGGTTAAACAACGGGCTTTCACTTGGGTCACCGCTTACCGGCGGTGCCGGTCGCTGGTTCGGATCAAAATCTGGCAGTGATACCAGCGAGATGACTTGCCCTGTGTCAACTTCCATCAATACCGCGGAGGCCCCTTTGGCGTTCATCATCGCCATGCCACCAGCCAATACACGGCGCATCGCGGCCTGCACGGAAATATCGATCGACAATTCCAGCGGCGCACCATCTTCGGCCGCATCCCGAAGGAACGTATCAAACTCCAACTCCACGCCCGCAGTACCAACCACTTCAGCCGAGGCCACGCCCTCGCGTCCAAAAGTTGTGCCGCCCAGTATATGAGCTGCCAAGGTGCCATTTGGATAAAGGCGGATTTCACGTGGGCCGAACTTCAGACCCGGCTCGCCAATATCCTTAACGGCTTGGGCTTGTTCAGGTGAAAGCTGTCGTTTGATCCATGCGAACTTACGCGCACCTGTGAACAGCTTAAACAACTTTTCTGCATTCAAATCAGGAAATATCGCGGCTAACCCGTCAGCCGCAGCGCGCCCGTCAATCATGTCTTGCGGTCGTGCATAAAGCGACGTCGTCGCAAGATTAGTCGCCAGAATTTCACCGTTTCTATCAACGATGTTCGCACGTTGGTTTACGATCTGGATGGAACGACCGCTCGCGACAGGTTCAACCGGCGAAGACGTCGCCAGCACGGTCATTTTCCAGCCAACGGCCCCGAAACTCAGCACAAAAGCGATTGCTAAAAGGACGAGGCGGGATTGCGCCCGAAATCGTTCCGCATTGCGCTGGCTGTGCATCCGCGCGGCTTTTTCTTCGGCTTCGATCACGTTAGGGTTAACACCGTTTTCACGTGCCTTCAGAACACGTGCAATCGGGCGTAGGGGGCGACGGATCATCAGATGTCTCCCTTTACTTCTATGATTGCAGCGCCAATCAACTCGGCCAACAGCGGATCTTCTGGTGTTGGGAACGGCACTTTCGTCAGGTCCGAAAAGTGATCAGGGCTAAGCGGCATCAACTGCAAGCTCGTAAAATGTTCTTCTGAAAGCGCAAGCAACCGATCGGGGCGGTTCAAATAAGCCCATTCAGCATCTAAAACAGCCATAGCTTCGCGTTTACTTTGCATTTCACGCTGCAAACTTGCGACACGTCCCATTGCTTCGCGTGTGTCGTTATTTACGCGGTAGGCCCATGTGGCAAAAACCATCACCATGAACATGCCCGCAATAAGCAAAAGACTTCTCATAGCCACGCTCCTTTTGTGATGTCCAGATTGGGCATGCCGATTTCGCGCGGATCAATAACACCTGCCACCGCACCCGTGCGCCGTGCAATTCGCAATTTCGCAGACCGCGCCCGTGGGTTTGCGGCCAGTTCTTCCGCATCGCCAACGATGGCTTTACGCGTAACCTTGGCAAAGCCCGGCTCGTCGATAGCTTCAAGAGGGGTAAACCTGCTGCCCTTTGGGGCCGCACCGGACCGCGCCTGCATAAAGCGCTTAACCATGCGATCCTCAAGCGAATGGAAGGTCACAACAACCAGTAAACCACCCTCTTTCAAGGCAACTTCTGCCGCCGTCAAACCGCGGGCCAATTCGCCCAATTCATCATTCACAACAATCCGCAACGCCTGAAAGCACCGTGTCGCGGCGTGGGGTTGCCCCGGTTTCGGGCGCGGCATGATGCGTTCCAGCATGCTGGCCAATTGTCGTGTCGTTGTGAAGGATTTGGCCTTGCGATCCATAACAATCGCCTTGGCAATCTTGCGCGAAGCCCGTTCTTCGCCAAACTGAAACAGAATATCCGCCAGCACCGCTTCGGGCGCGTTATTCACGATGTCCGCAGCCGACGGGCCGGATTGTTCCATCCGCATATCCAGCGGACCGTCTTTCATAAAAGAAAACCCACGTTCAGCCTGATCGATTTGCATCGACGACACGCCGATATCCAGCACGACGCCGTCCAGCGTTCCCGCCCCTGCAATCGCATCCAGATCCCCGAAACGCCCAGAAACCAACTTCAAACGGTCCCCATATTCACCCGCCCAAACCGCCGCGCGCTCCAATGCTTCGGGGTCGCGGTCAACGCCGATCAAACGCTCCGCCCCTGCATCCAGTATCGCGCGCGCATACCCACCGGCACCAAAAGTGCCATCCAGCCAAACGCCCGTTACAGGCGATATGCGATCCAAAATAGGGGTAAGTAAAACGGGTACGTGTGGGGTTTCGGAATTTGCAGGATCAGTTGAGGGAACGGCCATCGCCTAACCCTCCGCCGTTGTGCGATACAACTTCGCGTTCGGGTTATCCTGTGCGGCCCCCCACTCCTTTATCTGCTTGAGTTCGTTTTCATACGCGGAAGGTTCCCAAATCTGGAAACGGTTCCCTTTACCAACAAACACAGCATCCTTCGCTACACCAATCATCTTGCGCAGCGCGGCGGACAATACCATACGCCCGTTTTCATCAACCGAGGCGTAATCAGAATCCGTACCTAAAATCGTTTCAAAATATTCTCGCTCCGCAGAGAAATGCGGCAAGGCTTCGATCAGCTCATCAACCTCGTCCATGGATTTGATCGAGTAACCTTCGATGCACTGTCCATCTTTGGAGCCATGCACAATAACCAATTGCGGGTTTTCACCAGAACGCCAATCAGGGTCACCTTCCTCAAGCACACGCCGAAAGGACGCGGGTATTGACACCCTGCCCTTTGCGTCCACCTTATGGACCGATTTGCCTCTGAAACGTCTAGCCACGTCTCTCTCCTGTTTGACGCCCCCTAAAAACGGGTGCGGCGGATCGTACTGCCTATGGTACGACCCGCCGTTTGCCCCGTGGAAGGAAGCCGACTGCGCCACTTTGTGCTGCTCACATGCGCGTCGAATCTTTCACCTTTGGAAGAATGCGGTGCCTGTATGAAACCTGCTCGGTTTTCTGTTTTCCGGGGCTTAGGCCCTCTAAAAATATAACCGCTATCTATCCGTGTATTTGGAATAGCATGGGAAATCATGGATATCAATGTATTTTTTATGGGTCAAAATGGGAATAATCATCGAAAACACGTCAAACCATCAGGGTCTCGGCAGGTCTTGTACCCACCCACACGCACTCCACTACATATAGTGGCAACCTTGCTCAAAATTTTCCCACGGTTTCCCAAAATAATTCACTCACCCGCGATTTTAATGGAAAAACACCCAACCAAAGCGATACTGGGCCGCAATTCCTCCCAACTCTGCAGATGCAACTTACGATTCGAAATCATCATGCACAGTCCAGTTGCACCACAGCAAATTCCTAACCGCGAAATTTCATGATGACCACAAAGGCGGCCGGGGCAAGATTCTGGCTCCACTCGCAAATGTGCTAGACTGGCGCTAGCCACATAAGTGGTGCAAAAAAGGGGGCATGATGAGAGAAATAACAGATATCAACTGGCTTGCGCCCATCATCGCTTCGTAGCCTCGTTCACATTAGGATGGCCATGTTCGCCATAAGGGCGCAGGATTCACCATCGCTATGATTGCTGTTATGATTACTTTCCCAACGCCTTTCGACGTTCTTCATATTCCGCAGGCTCAATTTCACCGCGCGCCAAGCGTTCCTTCAGGATGCTCAGCGCAGAATCCGAACTGTTCGCAGCACCATTCTTACCTGTCGCCCATCGCACAGCATAAACAACAACTGCGATGATCAATATCCAGAATAAAACCATGAACCCACCGCCCATTCCATACCATCCATACCCGTCGCCCCACATGTGGCCACGGTACGCATAAGGCAACTGAGGTTCAGCTTGCGCCCATGCCGCGTTCGCAAATGGCATCGCTAAAGCAACGCCACCAGTTACACCAAGCCTAGTCATCGCTGCTTTCCTCCTCATCTTCAGTGTGGTCTTCGTCTTCACCTTCGTCACCGCCGTGCGCCGGCATGTCGCCCGCCACGTCCTCCAGGAACTCTTCGGTAAATAAATCCTGCTGCACGTCATCGTGTAAGAAGGCAATAATATTCGACAGCTCATCACCCGTGAACAAAATCTGCTCGCCCAGCTCATCTTCCTGCGCTGCAATCATGTATGGCGCCATCAGCCACATTTTTGCCGCCAGATCGAACGGGTTCATATATTCGTCCATGTTGTGCGCATCCAGCGGGCTTGCATCTTCACCGCCGACACCATTAACCGAATGGCACGTTGCGCACCCTTTGGACGCAAACAACTCCATGCCACGGTCCGCGTTCAATGATGGCATAAGCAACCGGGTAGTTGTCACACCATCCCCATGATCGCCTTGCGCCCATATCGTTGTCACACCTGCCAAACCGATAACCGTTGCCAGTGCCGCCATTTTAAGAGTCTTCATAACACCCTCCATTCGCTTCAAATACCTCACTTACCCGTTTGTCTACGTTATCAGAGGTGACCTCTTTGGCCTACATCAATGTTTCCATGCGGATCACAAAGATGTGATTGAGGTGCAATTACCGCACATTTCTTCAACAACCTATCGCTGTAATTACTCAAATACAGGCCATCAATTTGAAAGCATTGGAGAACTATACGGAAGGAATATGCGGATGGCCTGTAAGCCGGATTTTGTTCCGGGCATGCGCCCTTCGATGACCATTCGTCTGGGCCTGCTGTTGCCAACAGGCTCTTGCAGCCAACCCGGATCGCTCGGTTGAAGGCCTGTCTTGCGACGCGCGATCCCTATTTGGCCTTGCTCCTGACGGGGTTTACCGTGCCGTTCCTGTTGCCAGAAACGCGGTGGTCTCTTACTCCACCGTTTCACCCTTACCGCTGCAAGCAACGGCGGTCTGTTTTCTGTGGCACTTTCCCTCGGGTTGCCCCGGCCGGCCGTTAACCGGCGTCACTTCTCCATGGAGTCCGGACTTTCCTCACCCCTAAGGGTGCAGCCATCCAGCCATCCGCATATCGCGATAGGTAAGGCCTTGCACGGGTCGGGTCAATGGGCGTTGAACCAGCGCGGGATTACGCATAAAGGGGCCACATGAAAAATCTGCCGTTACATTTGTGGGACATCCCCGCGCACGCCACAACCACCCTGATTAACGTTTCGGAAAACGAAACCTATCTGGTGGAGGCGGATAAATTCAAAGCCGTTCTGCGCGTGCATCGCCAAGGCTATAATTCCGAGCGCGCGATCGAGTGCGAGCTGGAATGGAGCGCTGCCTTGCCGCTGAACACACCCACCGCGATTGTTGGAATTGATGGAAAGGCGGTGCAATCTAGTGACGACCGCCTTATGGTTTTATTCAACTATATCAATGGTAAACACCCAGATCCGCGCGAAGATTTAACTGCCTCATTCGTTGAGCTTGGCCGTATCGCGGCGCAAACGCATTACCATAGTGAAGGCTGGAAACGCCCCGAAAACTTCGAACGCCTGACGTGGGGACTGCACGAGGTGTTTGGTGAAAATGCCAAATGGGGGGATTGGCGGGACGCGCCAAATGTGACCAATGACATCCGCCGAATTCTGGAACGGGTGGAGCGTGTGGTGAAACATCGCCTGAACGCATTTGGAAAATCGCCGCAAAATTACGGGTTAATTCACGCCGATATGCGGCTTGCAAATATACTGGTTCACAACGGTGAAACACGCCTGATCGACTTTGACGATTGCGGGTTTGGCTGGTTTTTATATGATTTTGCCGCCGCGATTTCGTTCATCGAAAACGACCCGCAAATCCCCGCGCTTCGTAAAGCGTGGGTCAAGGGATACCGCGCGTTTCGCCCGCTGAGCGATGCCGAAGTGTTCGAAATCGGCAGCTTTATAATGCTGCGACGGATGGCGCTGCTGGCATGGATCGGCAGCCATATGGAAGCCACCGAACCCCAAGCCCTCGCCCCCGATTTCGCGCGGGTGACGGCGGAACTGGGCGTGAAATATCTGTCCAAAATGTAGCGCGCTAGGGCGTTAACTATTAGGGTTTTTCGCCTGTTTTTCGTGTACACAACACGTATGCACAAATTTAGTTAATCTCTCCTGCCCTTAGCGGGCGGAGCCGGCTTGCGCTTAACCTTGCTTCCGGCACGCTTTTTGCCGCGTAGTGAAATTCCGGGGCTGGCCGAGCCGGGGCGGATTTGTTTCACCCTTGGGGCACGTGGCTTTTCCGTCGGCGCAACTTTGCGTTCGATTTCTGGCGCGCGTTCAATGCCCAGCTGATCCTTCAAAACCTTGGCTTTGATTTCATCGACTTCGCTTAGCTTCATCTCGCCAAGCTGGAACGGTCCGTAAGACACGCGGATCAGGCGGTTCACGGTCATGTTGATGCTTTCAATCGCGCGGCGAATTTCGCGGTTTTTACCTTCGCGCAGACCAATCGTCAGCCAAGCGTTCGCGCCTTGCTGGCGGTCCAGAACCACCTGCATGGGCATGAAGCGTTCGCCGTCAATGGTGATACCTTTGCGAAGGGGCGCCAGCGTTTCATCCGTTGGATAGCCGTTCACGCGCACGCGGTATTTGCGCACCCAACCCGTCGAGGGTAGCTCCAACTTACGTTTTAGCTCTCCGTCGTTGGTTAGCAGCAACAAGCCTTCGGAATTCAGATCGAGGCGGCCAATGGTCATCACGCGTGGGAGATCATCTGGCAGTTTGTCAAAGATCGTCTCGCGGCCTTTTTCGTCGTTATTGGTCGAAACGAGGCCCTTGGGCTTATAGTATTTCCACAGCCGTGCTGGTTCAGCGGCCGCAACCGGTTTGTTGTCTACCAAAATCCGGTCACTAGGCACCACGTTAAATGCCGGAGACTCCAGCACCGCGCCGTTAACGCTTACGCGTCCGGCTGCAACCATACGTTCAACTTCCCGTCGCGAGGCAACGCCTGCACGCGAAAGACGCTTGGCGATCCGCTCGCCTTCATGTTTCTTTTCTGTCATAGATCGGGGCATACACGATGCAACACACATTTGACTAGGGCCGAAATGACCGAATTCACCACATATATGGACATTGCCCTTGCGGAGGCCCGTTTGGCCGCGATGCGTGGCGAGATACCTGTGGGTGCTGTGATCGTGGCTGATGGCGAAGTGCTGGCGCAAAACGGCAACCGCACGCGGGAATTATCGGACCCGACAGCGCATGCCGAAATTCTGGTGATCCGCGCGGCTTGCGCGGCGGTAGGTTCGGAACGCTTGGCATCCATGGACCTTTATGTGACGCTAGAACCCTGCCCGATGTGCGCCACGGCAATTTCAGCTGCTCGTATCGCGCGCCTGTATTATGGTGCTGCGGATCCTAAATCGGGCGGCGTGGAGCAAGGCCCCCGCATCTTCAGCCATGCCCAATGCCACCACAAACCCGAAGTTTACGGTGGCATTAACGAGGCCGCTTCTGCCACCCTGCTGCGTGAATTCTTTGAGGGTCGGCGTTAGGCTAACCGCCCATCGATTTCATCTCGGCCACCTCGACCGCGCCCATATCCAAGTACGGGCAACCTTTGGCGATCTCTACGGCGGCGTCCAGATCGGGGGCTTCGACAACCGTGTAGCCTGTCAGACCGGCCTGCGCTTCGGACACGCCGTCAGAACTAACCATCATGGATTTGCCCAGCGGTGTCCCCGGATTGATCATTGCGGCGCCAAGCTCCTTGGTCCATTCCATCCACTTCTCCTGATGAGATTTGCCTTCTTCGGGCGAGGACGGGTAACTGGTGGCCGCGTGATAGATAATCATAAAGTTAGCCATTGTTGCTACTCCCTTTTGTTTATCCCGTCAGCATACCCCTAAATAGCCCAAACACAACATTCGCCGCTTGCACATGCCAAGGCGTACAGGCAGATTGTGATCCATGTCTAAAATCATCCTCTTTAACAAACCGTTCAATGTTCTGTCGCAATTCACCGATGCGGGAACAGCGGGGTCTGCGCGCAAAACATTGTCGGAATTCATCGACGTGCCGGGGGTTTATGCTGCGGGGCGGTTGGATAAGGACAGCGAAGGCCTGCTGGTTTTAACCGATGACGGGCGCTTGCAGCACCGGATCAGCGACCCGAAACACAAAACGCCCAAAACCTATTGGGTGCAGGTCGAAGGCGTGCCGGACGACAGCGCCTTGAAGGCGTTGCGCGGCGGTGTGAAGCTGAAAGACGGTATGACTGCCCCCGCCGATATTCGCCAGATTGACGAGCCAGCGGATTTGTGGCCCCGCGACCCGCCAGTGCGGTTTCGCAAAACGGTGGCGGATAGCTGGCTGGAAATCACCATAACCGAAGGGCGCAACCGCCAAGTTCGCCGCATGACCGCCGCAGTCGGGTATCCGACGTTGCGGCTGATCCGGTGTCGTATTGGATCGTGGAGCATTGACGGGATCCCAAACGGGGAATGGCGAGAGGCGTGACGCGCCTATAGCGCGATTTCCACCATCACCTCTGGCTCGATTACGTTAACGCGCGGCAGCTCCGCTTTCATCAGATCGTAAATTCCAACCACAAGTATCGACAGATCTTTGGATATCGCGACCGCATCGGATGATTTTCATGTGCGTTCTCCTGTCAATTTTCTCCACGATAGCGCGGAATCGTGACCATGCAAGTGCCGCAACGCTTGCACCCAAGGCCCCACCCCGCTAAACCGCATTCCAAAGTTATACCGTCAGGAATGGACCCCATGTCGATTGATAAAGAAACCGCGCGCAAAGTGGCGCATCTGGCCCGCATCGAAGTCGCTGAAGAGGCACTTGAACCGCTTGCGGGGGCGCTCTCTAATATCTTGGATTTTATGGAGCAGTTGAACGAGGTCGATATCGACGGCGTTGAACCGATGACCTCCGTTACGCCGATGGATTTGAAGAAGCGCGAAGATGTCGTCACTGACGGGGGCTATCCCGAACGCATTCTGGCCAATGCCCCTGACACCCGCGAAGGTTTCTTCGCCGTTCCTAAAGTGGTGGAGTAAGCCCATGACCGACCTATCCAAAATCACAATTGCATCTGCCCGCGATGCCATGCGCGCAGGTGAATTGACTTCGGTTGAGCTGACGCAAAACTATCTGGATGCAATCGGCGCGGCTGACACGCTGAACGCATTTTCGACCAAAACGCCTGAAAAAGCGCTGGCGCAGGCCGCTGCTGCGGATGTTCGCATTCAGGCAGGCGATGCCCCCGATATGTGTGGCATTCCTTTGGGCATCAAGGACTTGTTCTGCACCGAAGATATCCAGACGCAAGCGGGCAGCCATATTCTTGACGGCTTCAAACCCAAGTACGAATCCACAATCACAACCCAGCTTTGGGATGCAGGTTCCGTGATGCTCGGTAAGTTGAACATGGACGAATTTGCCATGGGGTCTTCGAACGAGACATCGTATTACGGCCCCGTCACCAGCCCTTGGCGTCGCGACAATGAAAATACAGCCCTTACACCCGGTGGTTCGTCGGGTGGTTCGGCCTCGGCTGTTTCCGCAGATCTCTGCCTTGGTGCAACTGGCACGGACACGGGCGGTTCCATCCGCCAACCAGCCGCCTTTACCGGCATTGTTGGCGTTAAACCGACATATGGGCGTTGTTCGCGCTGGGGCGTGGTGGCGTTTGCTTCCTCCCTCGATCAAGCGGGACCAATGGTTAAGACGGTTCGTGATAGTGCGATCATGCTGGAAGCCATGTCAGGCCATGACCCCAAAGATTCCACGTCTGCCGATTTAGCCGTACCGAATTTCGAAGCGGCCCTGACCGGCGACATTCGCGGCAAGAAAATTGGTATCCCGAAAGAATACCGTGTCGATGGTATGCCCGAAGAAATCGAGGCACTATGGCATGAGGGGGCTGAAAAGCTGAAAGCTGCGGGGGCCGAGATTGTCGATATCTCGCTGCCACACACCAAATACGCCCTGCCCGCTTATTACGTGATTGCACCAGCCGAGGCATCTTCGAACCTGTCGCGTTATGATGGCGTGAAATACGGCCACCGCGCCAAGATCAATGCCGGTGAAGGCATTGATGAAATGTATTCGCGCACCCGTGCCGAAGGTTTCGGCCCCGAGGTTCAGCGCCGTGTTATGATCGGCGCATATGTTCTGTCGGCAGGTTTTTACGACGCCTATTACATCCGCGCCCAAAAGGTTCGTACCCTGATCAAGCAGGATTTCGAGAAGGTCTTCGCCGATGGCATCGACCAGATCCTGACACCCGCCACGCCAAGTGCCGCGTTCGGGTTGGGTGAAATGAAAGACGCCGATCCGATCAAGATGTACCTTAACGATGTGTTTACGGTTACGGTAAACCTCGCCGGATTGCCCGGTGTTTCCGTGCCAGCAGGGCTTGATCATCAAGGTTTGCCGCTGGGATTGCAGCTAATCGGACAGCCGTGGGGCGAGGCCGATATGCTGAATACCGCTTATGCCCTCGAACAGGCTAGCGGATTTGATGCAAAACCTGCTAAGTGGTGGTAAATTAGTACCCGAAGGATAGTTCATGTTAAAAAAATCTGCGTTTTTGTTTGCCGGACTGGTGTTAGCCGGGTGTGCAAACCAGCCTGTCGGCGGAATAGGATATTTCGATGCGGTGGCCCCGACCACGGCGGTCCCGGAACCTGTCATTCTGGTTCCCGTTGCAAGCCCAGATACTGACATGACGGCCTCCCTGAATGATGCAGTCGAGGCCGCAATCATTGAAGGCGAAACGGCGCAGCCGGAGATCGAAGTTGCGACAGCCACGCCAGACCCGGCAACAGGTAGTTCCACAGGAATCAACACCGATGACGGAAGACTAGACCTGAACGCCACTTCGCAAGCACAACAGAAAATCGAGCGTGACAAGGCCGGAATTCTTCTGGAAGCGGCGCGGGCGCAATATGTTATCATTGAACCGGGCGCGCTGCCCAACATTGTAGCAGGCGTAAACATCGGGCTTTACGCGCGCGAAACGACGAACGCTGTTGGCGAAAAAATATATCGCCGTGCGGTTATCAAATCCCGTTTTTCCGCCGTTGAATGCGGCAAGTTTTCAACATCAGATGATGCGCAACGGTATTTCCTTGCCAACGATGGCCCTGAAAAAGATCCGTTGAATCTTGACCCTGATGGCGATGGATTTGCCTGTAGCTGGTCACCGGATTTCTACCGCTCGCTACGATGAAAAAAGCCCCTGAATTGGGGGCTTTTTTAAATTTATACTAGACTTTTAGCTCGCCAGCACTTTGACGCCCGTCGCGCCCTTCAACCATCTCGTATTCAATCGGTTGGTCGTCCTGCAAGCCTTGAAGGCCAGCTTCTTGAAGTGCCGTGATGTGGACAAAAACATCTTTGCCACCATCTTCGGGTTGTATAAATCCGAAACCTTTTTCGGCGTTAAACCATTTAACAGTTCCTTTTGCCATCTCTGACTATTCCTCCGTGGTATTTGCCCAAACGAAGCTGCCGGGCTTGTAACAAGGCGAACGTTACCAGATGTGACGAATTGGCGCAAATAAAACAAAATTAACGATTTTGTAGCCGTTTAGCGCCGTTTGTTCTTTCCTACTGGAAAGCATGGGCCACAGGTAATATATTACGGGTTAACAAAATAGTACACTGATCGGGACAGGAGGGGCAATTGTCTGCTAACACCTTGCAATGGATAGCTTTTGCGGTACTTGTGGCCGTAATATGGACCGTCGCCGCTGGCGCTTTTGGTGACGGGGTTTCCCTATGAGCAAACGATTTGGTGGGAAATACAGCCAAGCTGCCCCAACGTCAGGTGATAAAACCACGCCTGTAAACGCCTTTCGCGACCGCCGCGTTGCCCCGTCTTACTTGCGGGCCAACCTGTTGTTCATCGCGCCCCTGCCCCTGTTGTTCAGCGGCATTGGCGAGCTTCGCGCCGGAGACGCGCTTGGCATGGTCGGGGAATTCGGCGCGCTTTCCATCCTGCTGCTTGCGGCATGGTTGTTGCGCGAAGGCATGAAAGCCGAAGCGGAATACGAGGCGCGCAAAATCGCCCGCCCTCCGGCAATTCCACGCAAGGTTTTTGCCGCTGTCCTTTCCGGCATCGGGGTTTTCACCGCTGCATGGCTGGGCTGGGGCCAACCGATGTTCAGTGCAATAATTTTTGGCGCGTTGGCCAGTGGCGCACATGTGTTTTCCTTCGGGTTGGACCCGATGAAAAAGAAGGGCATGTCCGGCAACAACGCCTTTGACACCGAACGTGTCGCGAAGGCTGTCGAGAAAGCCGAAGAAACTCTGGATGAACTATACGCCGCCGCCGCCCGCTTCGGCGACCGCCCGTTAGAGGCCCGAATTGAACGCCTTGGTGCATCCGTTCGCGAAGTTTTCCGCGCAGTCGAAGACGACCCGCGCGATTTAACCCGTGCCCGCAAATTTCTGGGCGTGTATCTAACCGGCGCGCGCGATGCGACGGTTAAATTTGCGGACCTTTATTCCCGCAACAGATCAACCGAGGCCCGCGATGATTACGTGGCTTTGATCAGCGATCTGGAAATAAGTTTCACCAAACACCGCGAAGTGCTTTTGCTTGATGACCGCCAAGATCTGGACATCGAAATCGAAGTGCTGCGGGATAGATTGCAACAAGAAGGCTTAAAAACCCGTTAACCGAGGAGACACATAATGTCCGAAGAAATACGCGCCAAGGCCGCGACCGCCTTGAAAGATGCCGAAGCCATCACCGCAACCCTGCTTCCAGAAGCCAAGGGTGATCTGATCGTGATCGACACCGCCTCGGCCGAGGAAAAAGCCGCGATTGACAAGCGCATCGCGGAACTGGACATGGGCAACACACAATCCATCATCCGTTTCGGGTCCGGCGCACAAGCCGAATTGCAGGTTATCAGTCAGGAAATGCTGGCAGGCGTTCGCAACAAAGATGTCGGCCCCGCCGGCAGCAGCCTGCGCGATATGGTTACCTCCATCCGTGGTTTTTCAATTGATGAACTGGACCCCAACCGCAAGCTAAGCTGGTGGGAACGCCTGATGGGCAAAGCCCAGCCAATGGCTGCGTTCATGGCGAAATACGAAGACGTTCAGGGTCAGATTGACAACATCACCGACGAACTTTTGTCGCATGAAACCATCCTGCTGAAAGATATCAAATCGCTTGATATGCTTTACGAGAAAACCCTCGATTTTTATGACGAGCTGGCGCTTTACATCGCGGCGGGCGAAGAGAAAATTCGCCTTCTCGACACGGTTGATATTCCGGCAATGGAAAAAACCGTCGCCGATGCGCCCGAAGGGGACGGCGTAATCCTTGCGCAAGAACTGCGTGATATGCGCTCTGCGCGCGACGATCTTGAACGCCGTGTGTATGATTTGAAACTCACCCGTCAGGTGACGATGCAGTCCTTGCCCTCCATTCGTTTGGTGCAGGAAAATGATAAATCTTTGGTAACGAAGATTAACTCCACGTTGGTAAACACCGTGCCGCTTTGGGAAACCCAACTGGCGCAGGCCGTTACCATCCATCGTTCGCGCGAAGCCGCGGAAGTTGTGCGCGATGCCAACGATCTGACCAACGAGATGTTGAAATCCAACGCCAGCAACCTGAAACAGGCAAACAAAGTCATCCGCGAAGAAATGGAACGCGGCGTCTTTGACATCGAGGCGATCAAACAGGCCAACGCCGACCTGATCGAAACCATCGAGGACAGCCTGCGGATTGCCGATGAGGGCAAAGCCAAACGTGCCGAAGCTGAAAAAGAGCTGAAAGTGATGGAAGCGGAGCTGAAAACAACCCTCGCCTCTGCCAAAGCCAAAGCAACGGGCGCTGGCGCGGCCATTGGTGAAAGCCTTAACGATTAATACGCTTGGCCCACGCATACACTTGCGTGGGCCACCCAAACCAAAGGCAGGTATGAGCATCCGCATCCGTATATTAATGATTGTGCCAATTCTGTTTATCGCGGGATGCGGTGAGGCGTACCGCGCCCCACCGCCCGACACGGGAACCGAACTGCAACGCGTTTATGCCGCCGCCGAGGCCAGCATGCTTGAGCTGGGCAAAATGCGCACCGAAACCAGCCCCAAGGATGCCCCCTTCAGTTACAGCGATCTGGTGCGGGATTTCGAAAGTATCGCCCTTCGCAACGAATACCGGATATCAAGCGGGCGTTTCGTTGCCGGCCAATCCCAAACATTCCTGCGTCGCTGGGAAGGCCCCGTGCGTGTCGCTACGATAAACGGTGCCAGCACGCCTGATAACGCAGCGCGCCTGAACAACCGCGAGGTTTCCATATTCACCCGCCGCCTTGCGAACCTCACAGGTCTTGATATGCGGATGTCCAAGGCAAGGGACGCCAACTTTCTGGTACTTTTCCTGAACGAAGAAGAACAAGTCACGTTTGCCGACACCCTGCCCACCATATTGAGCGACATTGGCCCAGCCGTGGTAGATGCCTTTCGCAACAGCCCGCGCAACATATTTTGCGCGGCATTTGCTTTCACCAGTCCGAGCCAGAAGGGCATTTACGAGAACGTGCTGATTTTGGTAAAATCCGAACACAGCGATTTCATGCGGAAATCCTGCGTACACGAGGAAATGGCGCAAGCGATGGGGTTAACGAACGACAGCCCCGATGCCCGCCCCTCTATCTTTAACGACGACGAGGAATTCGCATTCCTGACCAGACACGACGAAATTCTGCTAAAAATGCTGTATGATCCCCGCCTCAAAGCGGGTATGGAAAACTATGAGGTAATCCCCCTGCTGCCCGACATTGCACGTGATGCGGTGCGTTAGGGGAAACTTGAATTTAAGGAGAAGCACATGGGTATTTTTGATTTCCTAAAAGGCGAATTTATTGACGTCATCCACCACACGGACGACACCGACGACACCATCGTTTGGCGGTTTGAACGCGAAGGCCACGCAATTAAATACGGTGCCAAGCTAACCGTTCGTGAAGGCCAGGCCGCCGTGTTTGTCCACGAGGGGCAGTTGGCCGATGTATTCACGCCCGGCATGTACATGTTGGAAACCAACAACATGCCGATCATGACGACCCTGCAAAGCTGGGATCATGGCTTTCAAAGCCCGTTCAAATCGGAAATCTATTTCGTTAACACAACCCGTTTCCAAGATCTGAAATGGGGTACCAAGAACCCGATCATGTGTCGCGACCCTGAATTTGGCCCCGTGCGTATCCGCGCCTACGGCACCTATTCGATCCGCGTATCCGACCCTGCCCAATTCCTGCGTGAAGTGGTTGGAACAGACGGCGAGTTCACCACGGATGAAATCACCTACCAGGTCCGCAACAACATCGTGGCGCGCGCCTCTGCGGCGATTGCATCCAGCGGTATTCCCGTTTTGGATATGGCCGCCAACACCATGGACCTTGGCAAATTGATCGCGGCGAAAGTCAGCCCTGAACTGGCCGAATTCGGCATCACAATGCCCGCCTTTTATATCGAAAACATCTCGCTTCCCACAGCAGTGGAGGCCGCGATGGACAAGCGGACATCTATGGGCGTTATCGGGGATCTAGGGCGCTACACACAGTTTTCTGCCGCCGAGGCAATGACCGCTGCGGCCTCCAACCCTGCGGGTGGTGGCATGGGCGAAGGTCTTGGCATGGGTATGGGTATGGCGATGGCCGGACAGATGGCACAAGGTTTGGCGCAACCCGCCGCCGCGCCAGTTGCGGTTGCCCCCCCGCCCCCGCCTGCTGAAAAGGTTTGGCATATCGCGGCCAACGGTGCCACATCCGGCCCGTTCTCGCGCGCCAGCCTTGGGCGCATGGCGGGTGACGGCACCTTCACACGAGATTCCATGGTCTGGACCGCCGGACAAGACGGCTGGAGCAAAGCCAACGACATTGACGAGCTGGCACAGTTGTTCACCGTGATGCCACCGCCCCCACCTGCTGCATAAGGTCTGACAATGCCCGAAGAACACCGTTTTCCCTGCGAAGTATGCGGGGCCGATCTGCGATTTGACCCGACTTCGGGCGCGCTAAACTGCGACTTTTGCGGCGCGACCGAGGAAATCGACGTCAGCCCATGGGCCAGCGGTGCGATCAAGGAAATGGACTTCAGAGCGGCGATGGCAGCCGATCTGGCCGACGCCGAAATGGAAGAGGTCCGCGTTACCAAATGCGAAAATTGCGGCGCTCAGGTGGAGTTTTTGGAAAACGAACACGCCACCGAGTGCCCTTTTTGCGCAACCCCCGTGGTGATTGGCACAGGCACAAACCGGCAAATCAAACCGCGCGCCGTTATGCCCTTTGCCTTGACCGAAAAGCAAGGCCACACCGCAATGACCGATTGGCTGGGCAAACTGTGGTTCGCCCCGAACGGTTTGAAAAAATACGCCCGCGCCGGTCGCAAAATGCAGGGCATTTATGTGCCGTACTGGACTTATGACGCTGACACCAAAAGCCGGTATTCAGGGCAACGCGGCACGATTTATTATGTAACGAAAACCGTCCGTGTGATGGTTAATGGTAAATCCCAAACGCGCACGCAACAGGTTCAGAAAATACGCTGGACGCCCGTAAGCGGTCGTGTCGCGCGGTTCTTTGATGATGTGCTGGTGCTTGGCTCAACAAGCCTGCCGAAGAAATACACAGACGCCTTGGCCCCGTGGGACTTGGGCGCGCTGGAACCCTATAACGCCGAATACCTGGCAGGCTTTCGTGCCGAAGGCTATTCGGTTGATCTGGAAGAAGGCTATACCGAGGCGCGTGAAATCATGGACCGCCGGATCGTGCGCGACGTGAAATTCGACATTGGCGGGGATCGCCAGCGGATTACCAATCTGGAAACCAGCATCAAGGACGTAACCTTCAAACACATCCTGTTGCCTGTCTGGGTGGCCGCCTACAAATATCGCGGCAAAACCTTCCGCTTTGTGGTGAACGCCCAAAGTGGCAGCGTAAAAGGCGAGCGCCCCTATTCCGTGTGGAAAATTACATTTGCAGTGATAGCCGCTGCAATAGTCGCAGCGGCCCTTGGCGCGCTATACTACGCCAATCAGTAGCACTGTCCGGCGGTCAGGGGCGGGTCCTGACGCCGGTGGCGTGTAATATTGCGAACACTCAATTTACACACACAATGTTGACGAACACACACTGGTTACTCGATTACGCAGTTACAAACACGCTAGTTACTCGGTTACTAATAATGCCAGCATCCGCCAACAATTTAAATATACCCACTAATTGGATAATTAAAAGGGAAAAATATTATATTTTTCGGATTATTATTATCCAAATAGATAAACTACGGAAAAGGTTGAACTTAATTACACGGACAGGAAGGCTTCCAGTTTTTCGCGATCCAGAATTTCGATCACACCCTTTTTGACCGAAACGAAACCTTTATCGCGCAGAACACCCAGTTCTTTGTTGATCGTCTGACGCGAGCAACCGACAACGCCTGCCAGATACGACTGTGAATCGTAAATCGTGCTGTTGCGTTCCGAGAACATCAAAAGATAGGCACATAACCTGTGATCAACAGGCGAATTCAGGTCAACCATCTTGAAATAATTCAGCTGCAACAGGTGGCTATAAAACACCCTCACCAGGTTCTTGACAAACTCGACCGATTCCAACGCATCCATCAGCAAGCTTTTGGGGGCGAACAGCAAAGTCGTATTCGCCATCGCCTCTGCCGTGGCGGCACATAACTGATCGGTGATCGCCTCGGTTTCCCCGACAATGGCACCAACACCTGCGCGGGCAAAAAAGGTTTGCTGTCCATCTTCGCCCAGATACAGGATTTCGATATTGCCGCTGGCGATCAGGAACATTCCCGGCGATTTCTCGCCCTGTGTAAGTATCTGTGTCGTGCTGTCGTAATTCAGGACCGTACACCGGTCGATAAATTCTTTGCGGAACTTCTTTGGAAGACCGGATAGGATTTCGGCCTTCATCATCTGTGGAAACCTGTCACTAACTTCCATTATATTTGTATCCGGTTAGTCATAATCTATCGCTATCAATGGTTCCTGAAATGAATGGGTCTTGAACACGCCATGTAGTATAATATTGCCGCCGGCGAAACCGGGAATGCCCAACCAATATGAACACCGTACCCCCCGTCGAAAGATTCCAACGCTTTCAGAGCGTAATAACATGCCGCCTTCTTGAAGGCTGCATATATCGCATCTTATCACATCGGTTACTATTTACTCAAACACTAGTAACAATCTATTCGCTACACCAATCACTTCAGGTGCCGCGAAGGTAGTAAAGCTTCAATTGATTCTATGTCGGATAGGCGACAATTCATACGCATTATTGCGCAGTCATATATAAAATCATGCATATTATACCAAATGGTTAAAATAAAAGCATGCTTATGCGGGTGATTTGCAAAATGCAAAAGGCGCGAGGTTGTACCCTCGCGCCTTTCCCGTTTATCAAAGGTTTCCCTACTTCTGGGAAATACGCCCGTCTGTGTAAGGCGTATACGCTCCACCAGCTGCCATAAAGTCGGCAACAACATTTTCGAGGCTTGGGCCATAATCATAGGCATTCATGCCTTCCGACGCGAAGATTTTATAACCATCCCCCCCCGAACGCATGTAGTTGTTGGTCACAACCCCGTAGATCGCGTCAGGATCAATCGGCACCCAGTTGTCGCCATCATTCACCAGAACCTCGACCACGCGGCCCTCGTTCGGTGCGATGCTTGCATCCCATGTAAAGCGGATACCGGAAACCTGCGGGAACCGCCCGCCGCCGTCTTCCACTTGGCTAACACCGTTCTCAAGCGCCGCAATAACGCCGGCCCCTGAAAGTTGCATTGTTGCCAGCGTGTTTTGGAACGGCAGAACCGTCAAAACTTCGCCCATGGTAACTTCGCCCCCATCAATGCTGGCACGAAGTCCGCCACCATTCTGGATCGCAATTGTGACACCTTGATTGGCAACACGCGCAACCATTGCGTCAGCTACAAGGTTACCCATCTGGCATTCGACAGCGCGACAACTACCACGGTCTCCGTCAATAACTGCCGCGGAAGCAGCCACGACCTTGGTGCGGATTTCTTCCAGCGGTGCGGCAGCTTCGGCGATACGTGCAACGGTGTCCGCATCTTCGACAACAGTACCATCCATGATAAGCGGCTCGCCAGATGCGGAAATCAGATTGCCAGCATCATCGAATGTTGCGTTAAGTTCCCCAAGAAACTTGCCGTAGGCGTATGCCTGAACAATCGCGGTATCACCAACCATCGTCGGATACGGACCTTTGGCACGATCAGATGTGTTCGAAAGGTACGTATTGGAATGGCCACCCACGATAATATCGACACCAGTTGTGTTTGCGGCGACCTCTTGGTCAACCAAATACCCCGAGTGGGATAGAACGATAATAATACCAACACCCGCAGTGGTCAGCGCATCAACCTGATGCTGAACCGCTTCGGACGGATCTGTGAAGTTGATGTTCTTCCCCGGGCTTGCCAGATCACCTGTGTCTTGCGGTGTAAGGCCGATAAGACCAACCAGCGTGCCGTTTACATCAATCACTGTGGATTTTTGCAACTTGCCTGCCAGCAACGGTTCAGCCGAGAAGTCGGCGTTAGACATAACCACTGGGAAATCCAGTGCATCCATGAACCCGCGCAGTACTTCGGGGCCATCGTCAAATTCGTGGTTGCCCACGGTCATCGCGTCATAGCCAAGCTTGTTCATCATCTCTGCTGCCAGCTTACCTTTATAGTAGGTATAGAACAGCGTGCCCTGAAACTGGTCACCACCAGATACAAGGATCGAGTTTTCGGCGCGTGCGCGCGCAGCCTCCACAGCCGTTACCAGACGTGCAGTACCACCAAAGCACTTGCCCTCGGTGTTGTCATCAGACGAACAACCGGAGTCGTATTTGCTGATCGGCTCGAAACGAGCGTGAAAGTCATTTGTGTGTAAAATTGTCAGACTGTAATCCGCCAAAGCGCCCGTGGCAGACATTGCCAGCGCCGATGCGGCCATAAGTATACGTGATGTTTTCATGATTCCCTCCAAATTAGAAATACAAGCAGGAGTAAACAGCAAGTTAGCGAGTCGCGCAAACGCCCTGACAACAAATACGTGAATATTTCATGCAAACGTCACAACCACAAATCAGCAAATATAATGTCTCGCATCAACGCAATTGGATTGACGCATAGGTAGGGCAATCCTAGGCTCGGCCAAATTCCAACTGTCGAGGTGACCCGATGAACACGCCCCTGCCCAACTCCCAAACCCGCGATCTTGAGGCCTTGCTGCACCCTTATGCCAATTCCCCCGCGTTGCGCGAAACCGGCGTGCAAATCATCACACGCGGCGAAGGCGTGCGCGTGTTTGACGACACTGGCCGCCCCTATATCGAGGCAATGGCAGGCCTGTGGTGTGCCGGCCTTGGTTTCAGCGACGAAGAACTGGTGACGGCTGCCCAAGAACAGATGGCCAAATTGCCGTACTACCACTTGTTCGGCAACAAATCCCACGAACCGGCCGTGGAGTTGGCGGAAAAGATCAAAGAACTGGCCCCCGGCATGGCGCGGGTGTTCTATCAATCGTCGGGATCCGAGGCGAACGAGACCCAGATCAAGATGATCTGGTATTACAACAACGCGCTGGGGCGGCCCGAAAAGAAGAAAATCATCAGCCGCAAGAAGGGCTATCACGGGGTGACAATTGTTTCCGCCTCCATGACCGGCCTGCCGTTCAACCACATGGATTTTGACCTGCCCGTGGACCGGATTTTGCACACAGCAACCCCGCACCACTGGAAAGAAGCCGAAGCTGGCGAAAGCGAACTGGAATATTCCAACCGCCTCGCCGCCGCTCTGGAGGCCCAGATTATAATGGAGGGGCCGGAAACCGTCGCCGCCTTCATCGCCGAACCCGTCATGGGCGCTGGCGGCGTACTCGTCCCGCCGCAGGGCTATTTCGAGGCCATCGGTCCGGTATTGGAAAAATACGACATCCTGCTTATCGCCGACGAAGTGATCTGCGGCTTCGGGCGTACCGGCGAATGGTTCGGCAGCCAGACCTTGGGCATGAAACCCACATCCATGTCGATGGCCAAACAGCTAACCGCCGGTTTCGCGCCTTTGTCAGCCGTCGCCATCAACCAAGACATGGCAGACGTAATCGAAACCCATTCCGGCAAGCTTGGCACGTTCGGCCACGGCTTCACCTACGGCGGCCACCCGATGGGTTGCGCCGTGGGGGCAAAAGCCTTGGAGATTTACCAACGCCGCAACATCGTGGGCCACGTCAAAACCCTCGCCCCGCATTTCGAAGCGCATCTGGCACGGCTGGCCGAACACCCGCTGGTCGGCGAATACCGCTCATTGGGCCTGATGGGCGCGCTGGAACTGTCACCAGACAAAACCGCAGGTGGCTTCGCAACGATCGGTAAAGTCGGCGCGCACATGGCGGGTGAGCTTCTGGAGCGCGGCGTGATCGTGCGCGCGGTTGTCGACAGCATCGTGATGTGCCCCCCCATGATCATCACCGCCGATGAACTGGACGAAATGTTCGCCCCGATGGAAGACGCACTGGACGCAACAATGGTATGGGCGAAAGCGGAGGGGTTTATGTAAACGGGTTGACGTTTACGCCCCCTTGCCCCATTCAACGCCCATGATGATTTACAAGATATTCCGTGCGGACGAATGGGCCGCGCTTAAAGCGGCAGGCGAAACGCTCGGCGCGCCGATTGATCTGGCTGATGGCTATGTGCATATCTCGACGGGTGCGCAGGTGGCCGAAACGGTGGACAAGTATTTTAACAAAGTAGAGGGCCTGTGGATTTTGGCGCTTGACCCTGAAACGCTGGGCGAGGCCTTGAAGTGGGAACCCTCTCGCGGTGGCGCGCTGTTTCCGCATCTGTATCGCATTTTGCGAATGGACGATATTGCATGGGTCAAACCCTTGCCGCTTAACGGCGACCACCACGTATTTCCCGAAGGCGTGTTGTGAAGGCGGCTCTGCAAAAAATCGGCCTGCCCCTGATGCACCTTCTGGACCCCGAAGTTGCGCACGGGCTGTCGATCAAAGCGCTGAACATGGGTATGGTTCCAACGCCCGGCCCTGTCACCTCGCCGCGCCTGAAAACAACGCTGGCCGGCATCCCCCTGCCCAACCCCGTCGGTCTGGCCGCAGGCTTTGACAAAAACGCCGAGGCAATCGCCCCCCTGCTTATGGCAGGTTTCGGCTTTGTCGAAGTCGGGGCGGCAACCCCGCGCCCACAAGCAGGCAACGCCAAACCTCGCCTGTTCCGCCTAACCGCCGACCATGCCGCGATCAATCGCTTCGGGTTCAACAACCAAGGCATGGATGTGATCGCGGGGCGTCTGGCTAGCAGACCTAAAAGCGGAGTTCTGGGAATTAACCTTGGCGCGAACAAAGACAGCGCCGACAAGGCCGAAGACTTCGCGCAAGTCCTAACCACCTGTGGCCCGCATGTGGATTTCGCGACCGTGAATGTTTCCTCCCCCAACACCGAAAAGTTGCGGGATTTGCAAGGCAAAGCCGCGCTTGAAGGATTGTTGGCAGGGGTTATGACCGCAAATGCCGCGCTGAAAAAACCCGTCGCAATCTTCCTGAAAATCGCCCCTGATCTGGAACCGCAAGATTTAGAGGACATCGCCGATGTCGCGATTTCCAGCGGCATATCCGGCATTATCGCCACCAACACCACTCTTTCGCGCGACGGCTTGCTAAGCGCGCACGCGGCACAAGCCGGTGGTCTTTCCGGCCAACCGCTGTTTGAAAAATCCACCCGCATTCTGGCGCAACTCTCAGCCCTAACCGAAGGCAAGTTGCCACTGATCGGGGTTGGCGGCGTTGGCTCGGCCGAACAGGCTTACGCTAAAATTCAGGCGGGCGCGAGCGCGGTACAACTTTACACCGCCATGGTTTATAGCGGCATCGGTCTGGCGGGTGACATTGCGCGTGGGCTAGATGAATTACTGGCCCGTGACGGGTTCGAAAATATCGCCGAGGCTATCGGCACAAAACGCGAGGAATGGCTATGAGCGAACCGATTATCTGGCACAATCCACGATGCTCCAAATCCCGCGAGACGTTGGGTATTCTGGAAGATCAGGGGTTCACCCCGTCTGTCGTAAAGTACTTGGAAACCGCTCCCACAGCGGAGGAAATTCACAAGGCCTTGACGTTATTGAACATCAAAGCCAGCGACCTGATCCGCACCGGCGAAAGCATCTACAAAGATTTGGGGTTGGCCAATACCAGCGAAACCGAACTGGTCGAAGCCATGGCACAACACCCGATCCTGATCGAACGTCCAGTGGTTTTTCACAACGGCAAAGTCTCGCTGGGGCGGCCCCCGAAATCGGTTCTAAGCATCCTTTAAGCGGCTTTTGCCTCAAGTGCCGGATAATACCGCCACAAGGTTAATGCCCGCACGATATTAAAAATAGTCAACGAGGCCCATAAGCCGTGATTGCCCATTGTTGGCATCAGCACGAACAGTATGGCGACATAAACGGCGGTCGATTGCAGCATGGCCACGCGCATATCGCGGGTGCGGGTGGCCCCGATGAATATCCCGTCAAACATCCAGCTTGGCAGGCCGATGATGGGGAAAATCACCATCCACCACAGATAGGCTTTCGCCTCTATCCGAACGTCCGGCGCGGTGGTCATTATGTCGATAATGGCCCCGCCGAATATCAAAAATACAGCCACCAACAGCACGCCACCCGCCAACCCCCACAGGCTGGAAAGGATGGCGGCACGGCGCAAGGCCGCTCGACTTTTCGCCCCCAGCGCCGCCCCGACGAGGGCCTCTGCTGCAAAGGCAAACCCATCAAGCGCGTAGGCCGTTATCGACACGAATTGCAGCAATATCTGGTTGGCGGCCAGCGTGACATTCCCCATTTTCGCGCCGAGAAACAGAAACGTCATGAAGCTGGCTTGCAGCAATACAGACCGGATCATGATATCGCCGCTAACACTCGCCATGCGACGAACCTGAACGCGGTCAAATATCCGCGCCCAATCGCGCCACTCCCCGCCCATAAAATTACCACGGCACAGCCAAAGGCCAAGGGCAACGCCCGTCCATTCCGCGATCAGGGTCGCAACCGCCACCCCCTCCACGCCCATATCAAGGCCCAGCACGAACCACAGGTCCAGCGCCACATTCACGCCGTTGATCCACAGTTGCAGCAACAACACCGCACGGGTCCGTTCCATCGCAATCAGCCAACCGGTAATGGCATATAAAGATATCGCCGCAGGCGCCCCCCAGATGCGGATTTCCATGTAGCTTTGCGCCAGAACCTCGACTTCGGCACTGGCAGGAGCAATCTGGAACGATGCCCAAAACAGCGGTATTTGCAGCGCGAACATCACGACACCGGCGGTAATCCCGATAATCATGCCGCGAATGAATATCGCCTTGGTTTCAGCCCCGTCCCCTGCCCCGCGCGCCTGCGCGACAAGGCCCGATGTCCCCATCCGCAAGAAGCCGAAAATCCAGTAAATCGCCGACAGGATAATCGCGCCAATGCCCACCGCGCCAATAGGAACCGCATCGCCAAGCTGCCCGACAACGCCGGTATCGACCAAGCCCAATATCGGGTAGGTCGCGTTGGAAATCACAATCGGAATCGCCACATTCAGAACGCGGCGGTGGGTGATCTCGGAGGCTTTCATTCAAATATCAGCTCCGGCATCAGGAAATGCCCCGTCGCTTGCGCGAAAATTCTGGTCTTGTTGTCTTGCCAAGCCTCCACATGCACGGATGCGTAGCGGCGGCCAGACCGGTTCACGCGCGCCCGCGCATAGGCATCGCGCGGCAGGCCGGTTCGCAGGTAATCAACGGTGAAATCAATCGTTTTGGGCATGGCGGGAAATTCCCCGCGCTCAATCGCTTCGGCGGCTGGCCCGCCGTTTTCCATCTGCTTCCAGACGATAGACCACATCAGTTCCATCACTGCGGCAATTTCCAGAAACGCCCCCGTAGCACCGCCGTGAATGGCTGGCAAAAACGGGTTTCCGATCAGGCTTTGCGAAAACGGCAAATTCGCCGTCAGCTCATCCCCGCGACGGTCGAAATTCACGCCGAGGTGCTGGATATACGGCACACCGCCCGCCAGCTTTTGCAAAGCATCATCACGGCGCTGTTTAATTACCTGAACAGGCTCCGGTTTGGGTCGAGACATCACGCACCCCCCTTTTTCGGGCGTCCAACGGTGAAAGCCCCCGCCGCCGTGGCCACCGGATCATCGGCGTTTTCATCGTAAGCTTTGGCATGCACGAAGGCCACGGATTTGGTGACGCGGTAGCATTCCGCCTTGGCCAAAATGCGTTGGCCGGGCGTGGCGGGGCGCATGTAATCAATGCGTAAATCAATGGTGGCGGTCGCCTCTAGCACCGATGGGTGACTGGAAACCGCCGCACCGCTGCATGTGTCCAGCAACGCCGTGATAACACCGCCGTGCAAAACGCCCGTGTCAGGGTCACCGATAAAACGGGGGTCGTACTGGATCGACATCTCTGCCACGCCCTCGCCCAACGCTTCAAGGACCATGCCAAGATCGCGGGAATGGGGGATTGCGGAAATGAACTGCTCCGCCATATCGTGGCGTTCAGTGGTGGTGTGTTTTGTCATAGCATCCCTCAACGGCGATAAAACTTTAGCCAAGTCTGGTCATATTCCGCCCGTTAATGCCAGTCAAATTCCCGCGCGACTAACAAGAAGTGATTGCAACAAGCGGATGACGTTGCGTTCCCGTTGAATATGCTCCGCTGTCGCCCCGCCTAAATCTTTGCCCGAAACGCATTCTTGTAATTGCAAAACCCGTTCCTGTGGTTCTATATAGGGCAAAAGGGTTGACGCAATGTCTGACGAAACACTAACGCTGAAAGAAATGTGCGCGCTGTTCGACGTAACACCGCGTACCTTGCGTTATTACGAATACCTTGAACTTATCGCCCCTGCCAAAGTTGGCCGCACCCGTCACTACGGAACCACCGAAAAGGTGCGAGTCAAACTGATCCGTCAAGGTCGCCGCTTCGGGTTCCCGCTGGAAGAAATCCGCCAGTGGTTGGAGCTTTACAACCCATGTTGCAACGAGAACCGCAGCCAGATGGAACGCTGGATACAGATGTCCACAGACCAGATTGCCCAACTCGAAGAACGCCGCGTTGAGTTGGAAGAAATATCCTGCGAGCTGAAACGCCTCCGCCAGATGACACAGGACTCGCTTGACGCATTAGACTGACGCGGCGTCACCTTACCTTCACGTCAACTTTACTTGACTTACCCCTCCCTTGCATTACGTTAACGTCAACTAGGGAGGGAAATATGACAGATTCTTTGATGACTATCGGCCAGATGTGCGAGTGTTACGACGTAACCCCACGGACTTTGCGGTTTTACGAGGCCAAGGAGTTAATCTTTCCGATCCGCGAAGACCAGAAACGCCTGTTCACCAAAAGTGACCGCGCCCGTCTGAAACTGATCCTGCAAGGCAAGCGGTTTGGTTTCAGCCTCGAAGAAATTCGCCAACTGCTGAACCTTTATTCATTAGGTGACCAGCAAACCACACAACTGACCAAAACCTATGAACTTGGTCAGGAACGCCTGCGCGATATGGAAACCCAGCGCGACGAGCTAGCCGAAGCCATCGCCGATCTCAAAGACCAATTGCAATGGGGCGAGACCGTTCTCGCTGACCGTGGCGTCAAGCTAGCTGCCGAATAAGGAATACGGAAATGCCAACATACACCCCGCCGCTAAAAGACCTAGATTTCGTATTGCACGACGTTCTACAAGTCCACGAAAGCACCACCGCCGGTTACAGCGATCTGGACCGTGACTTCACCGGCGCCATTCTAGACGAGGCCGGCAAAATCGCGCGTGATGTGCTGCTGCCGCTAAACACCGTTGGTGACACTGAGGGCTGCACGCTGGAAAACGGCGTCGTTCGCACCCCGACCGGATTTAAAGAAGCCTTCGACATTATCCGCGAGGGTGGCTGGACAGGCCTTGGCGCAGATCCCGAATATGGCGGCCAAGGCATGCCGTATGTTCTGGGCATGGCGGTCAACGAAATGCACGTTTCCGCCAACCTGTCGTTCAACATGTACCCCGGCCTGACCAATGGCGCATACGAGGCGATCCGCGCCCATGCATCGGACGAGTTGAAAACAAAATTCCTGCCAAAAATGGTGACGTGCGAATGGACCGGCACCATGAACCTGACCGAACCCCATTGCGGCACCGACCTTGGGCTAATGCGCTCCAAAGCCGAACCTGCGGGCGACGGATCGTATAAAATCACCGGCCAGAAGATCTTCATCTCGGCGGGCGAACACGACATGGCGGATAACATCATCCACCTCGTTCTGGCGAAAATTCCGGGCGGGCCGGACGGCGTGAAGGGTATTTCCCTGTTCATCGTGCCGAAATTTTTGGTGAATGATGACGGCACACTTGGCGTACGCAACGGCGTGGCTTGCGGAATGCTGGAAGAAAAGATGGGCATCCACGGCAATTCCACCTGCGTGATGAATTTTGACGAGGCCGAGGGCTACCTTGTTGGCGAAGAACACAAAGGCCTGCGCGCCATGTTCACCATGATGAACGCCGCCCGTCTGGGTGTTGGCTTGCAAGGGCTTGGCCAAGCCTCCATCGCGTATCAAAACGCGGTGGAATACACCCGCGAACGCCTTCAGGGCCGCGATGTAACAGGCGCGCAAAACCCTGATGGGCCGGCTGACCCATTGATCGTCCACCCCGATGTGCGTCGATCCCTGATGGACCAAAAATCCTTTGTTGAGGGGGCGCGTGCCTTTATCCTGTGGAGCGCAACCCTGCTGGACGCAGGCGAAGCCGATGATGCAGATGCCGAAGGGCTGCTTTCCCTGATGACCCCCGTGGTCAAGGGTTTCTTAACCGACAAGGGCTTCGACATGACCGTGCAAGCCCAACAGCTTTACGGCGGCCACGGCTATATCGAGGAAACCGGCGCCTCCCAATTCGTGCGCGATGCCCGTATCGCGATGATCTACGAAGGCGCGAACGGCATTCAGGCCCTCGATCTGGTTGGTCGCAAACTGGCCAGCGGTGGTGGCAAACACATCATGGCGTTCTTTGACATCGTGAAAACCTTCATCAAGGAAAACGACGGGGACGAGGCCCTGAAATCAGGCTTCCTTGACCCGCTCAAAGCCGCCTCCAAAGACATGCAGGCCGCCGCGATGTATTTCATGGCCGAGGCCCCGAAAAACCCGAACGCCGCGCTGGCCGGTTCATCCGACTTCATGCACCTGTTCGGCCACGTTGTGCTGGGGTTGATGTGGGCGCGCATGGGCAAAGCGGCGCAAGACGCACTGGCGGCTGGCGCGAGTGACGTGGCGTTCTATGAAACCAAACTTGCCACGGGTCGCTACTATATGGCTAGATCACTACCGGAAACCGCCCTGCGTTTGGCGCGGATTACAACCGGGGCCGATCCGGTTATGGGTCTGGCTGCCGAAAACTTCTAGAGGGGCTGCACATGACATTTCAAAATCTTAAATCTGAATGGATGACGGACGAGCATAAGATGCTCGAAGAAATGACCGCGCAATTCATTGCCGAAAAATGGACCCCAAAGTTTGCCAAGTGGCGCGAGCAAGGCGAGATGGACAAAGACACGTGGCGCGAGGCTGGCGAGCTGGGTTTGCTTTGTGCCTCCATCCCCGAAGAATACGGCGGCGCGGGCGGCGATTTTGGCCACGAGGCCGTGATCTATATGGAAGCAGGCCGCGCCAATCTGGCAAGCTGGGGTAACGGCATCCATTCCGGCATCGTCGCGCATTACATTCTGGAATACGGAACCGAAGACCAGAAACAACGCTGGCTGCCCAAGATGGCAACGGGGGAATTGGTGGCTGCATTAGCCATGACAGAACCCTCCGCTGGATCAGATGTGCAAAACATCAAAACACGCGCGATTTTGGATGGCAACGTCTATAAAATGAGCGGTTCCAAAACCTTCATAACCAACGGCCAGCACGCCGATTTGATCTTGGTGGCGTGCAAAACGGACCCATCCGAAAAAGCCAAAGGTGTGTCTTTGATCATGCTGGAAACGAAGGGCGCGGAAGGTTTTACCCGTGGCCGCAACCTCGACAAAATCGGCTTGAAAGCGGCTGATACTTCTGAGCTGTTCTTCGACAACGTCGAAATCCCGCCTGAAAACCTGCTGGGTACAGAAGAAGGCCAAGGCTTCTATCAAATGATGAAGCAACTTCCACAAGAACGCTTGATCATCGGCTGCGGGGCCGTTGGTGCCATGGAAGGCGGCGTTCAGCTGACTATTGACTATTGCAAGGAACGCGAGGCCTTCGGTGGCCCCCTAACCCAGTTCCAGAACACCCGCTTCAAGCTGGCGGAATGCAAAACCAACACCGTGGTCGCTCGTGCGTTTCTGGACAGTTGCATCACACAACACCTGCGCGGCGAACTGAGTGTGGAAACCGCGGCGATGAACAAATACTGGTTGTCAGATTTGCAATGCCAAGTGCTTGACGAATGCCTACAACTGCATGGCGGGTACGGCTTCATGACCGAATACCCCATCGCCGAAATGTGGACGGACGCGCGCGTGCAGCGGATTTACGGCGGCACAAACGAGATCATGAAAGAACTGATCGCGCGGGATTTCAAATGATCGCGCTTGTGCAAACACCTGACCGCCTCCGGCGGGAGTACTTTCAAAAGAAAGAAGATGCGCCCCTGCACCGGGGTTATCAGGGCAAGGGCGACTTCTCTCTTTACGGCCATCGGCTCTCCAGCCTGTACCGCCTGACGACCGTAAGTGTGATATGGTTAATAAAGCGTATACAAATCGGCTTCTCTTTTTCAAAAATACTCAAATCAACCGCTAATCAAAAGGTAACCTCATGAAACTGTATTGCTTTGGTGAAAGTGGAAATGCCTACAAAGCCGCGCTGTCGATGGAACTTTCCGGTGTTGAGTGGGAACCGATTTATGTCGATTTTTTCAAGGGCGGCACGCGCACTGACGATTATCGCGATGTGAACATCATGGCCGAGGTCCCGACGATGGTTGATGGCAACATCACCCTATCCCAATCCGGTGCGATTCAGGATTATGTTGCGGAAAAGACCGGCAGGCTTGGCGGTAAAACATCCGATGAGCGCCGCGAGATTTTGCGGTGGGTTTTGTGGGATAACCACAAGCTTTCCTCCCAAGCGGGCATGACCCGTTTTCTGATGAACTTCCTGCCCGAAGACAAACGCCCTGCGGAAGTGATCGCCTTCATGCAAGGCCGTCTGAAAGCCGCCTATGCCACTCTGAATGCCGCCCTCGAGGGGCGCGACTGGCTCGTGGGCGAAGAAATCACCAATGCCGACATATCCTGTTGTGGGTATTTATATTACCCCGAACCTTTCGGATTTGATCGCAAAGACTACCCAAATATTGACGCTTGGCTGGATCGCATTGCCGACCAACCCGGCTGGAAACACCCCTATGACCTGATGCCCGGATCCCCCGCGGACCGTGCCTGAATTTAAAGGACGACAGCATGACCGAAGCTTATATTTATGACGCAATCCGCAGTCCGCGTGGCAAGGGGCGCAAGGATGGGGCCTTGCAAGAGGTGACCTCCGTGCGCCTTTCCGCCAATGTTCTGAACGAACTGGCCACGCGTAACAATCTGGAAACCGCCGCGTTGGAAGACGTGATTTGGGGCAACGTGACCCAAGTGATGGAACAAGGCGGCTGCTTGGCGCGTTCTGCCGTTCTGCTGTCGGATTATGCCGAAAGCGTGCCGGGTCTGTCGATCAACCGTTTCTGTGCCTCCGCGATGGAGGCGACCAACATCGCCGCCAACCAAGTGCGCGGTGGTGCCGGCAGTGCTTACGTTTCCGGCGGCGTTGAAATGATGGGCCGTGTGGCCATGGGCGCGGACGGCGCCGCGATTGCCGTTGATCCTGAACTGGCGATGAAAACCTATTTCGTGCCGCAAGGTATCTCGGCTGATATTATTGCCACGGAATACGGGTTTAGCCGTGATGATGTGGATGCCTACGCCGTTGAATCCCAGAAACGCGCGAAAATGGCGTGGGATGAAGGGCGGTTCGACAAATCGGTTATCACCGTCAAGGACCAGAACGGCCTGACCATTCTGGATAAAGACGAATACATGCGCCCGCAAACGGACATGCAATCACTTGGCGGTCTGCGCCCTGCCTTCAAGGAAATGGGCGAGGTTATGCCCGGTTTTGATGCTGTCGCCATGCTGAAATACCCGCATCTGGAAAAGATCAACCATGTGCATCACGCGGGTAATTCCTCCGGTATTGTGGACGGCGCGGCGGCGATCCTCGTTGGCTCCAAAGAATTTGGCGAGGCACATGGCCTTAAACCCCGCGCTCTTATCCGCGCCACCGCCAAAATCGGCACGGACCCGACGATCAACCTGACCGGACCCGTTCCGGTAACGGAAAAGATCCTTGCGGATGCCGGCATGAACATATCCGACATCGACCTGTTTGAGGTGAACGAGGCCTTCGCTGCCGTCGTTCTGCGCTTCATGCAGGCCTTCAACGTCAGCCACGACGACATCAACGTCAACGGTGGCGCAATTGCCATGGGCCACCCGCTGGGCGCAACTGGTGCGATGATCATCGGCACGGCGCTGGATGAATTGGAACGCTCCGGCAAAGGTACGGCGCTGGCCACATTATGTGTTGCATCCGGCATGGGTGCGGCAACTATTATTGAACGCGTGTGAGGGAACAATCATGACTAAAGATTTCAAATACGCAGTAGACGCAGACGGTGTGGCCACAATCACATGGGATGTGCCGGATAAATCCATGAACGTAATGTCGCGCGAAGGCTTCGGGCTTTTCGACAGCATGGTTGACGATGCATTGGCCGACGACGGTGTCAAAGGCATCATCATCACTTCTGCGAAGAAAGATTTCGCGGGCGGGATGGATTTGAACGTGCTTGGCACAATCCGCACCGAGGCCGGCGACAACCCTGCCGAAGGCTTGTTCAATTTCACCATGGAAGGTCACCGCATTTTGCGCAAACTGGAACGCGCAGGGATGGATGCCAAAACCAACAAAGGCGGCAAGCCTGTGGCATGGGCCAGCCCCGGCACGGCGGCGGGTATCGGCACCGAAATCGGTCTGGCGTGCCATCGTCGTTTTGTGGCGGATAACCCGAAAGCCAAGATCGGCTTGCCGGAAATCCTCGTCGGGATTTTCCCCGGTGCGGGCGGCACAACGCGGCTGATCCGTATGCTTGGGTTAATGGCTGCCTCTCCGCTGTTGTTAGAGGGCAAAATGTTGCCGCCAGCGAAATCCAAAGCGGCTGGCGTGATTGACGAGGTTGTTCCGGCGGACGAGTTGTTAACCCGCGCCAAGGAATGGGTTCTGAACGCCACGGACGCGGATATCGTCAAACCGTGGGATGCCAAGGGCTATAAATTCCCCGGTGGGGCGCCTTATCATCCGGCGGGCTATATGATGTTCGTGGGTGCCTCCGCGATGGTGCATGGCAAGACCCAAGGGGTTTATCCGGCAGCCAAAGCGATGCTTTCCGCGATCTATGAAGGCGCGCTTGTGCCGTTCGACACGGCGCTTAAGATCGAGGCGCGCTGGTTCACCAAAGTTCTTATGAACCCCAGTTCCTCCGCTATGATCCGGTCATTGTTCATCAACAAAACCGCGCTTGAAAAAGGCGCTGTGCGGCCTGACGTTGAAGACCAGTCGGTCAAGAAAGTCGGAATTCTGGGCGCAGGTATGATGGGTGCCGGCATTGCCTATGTATCCGCCATGGCGGGGATCGAGGTGGTTCTGATGGACCGCGACCAAGCCGCCGCCGATAAAGGCAAGGCCCATGTCGATGGTATCTTGCAAGGCGGGATCAAGCGCAAAAAAACCACACCGGAAAAAGCGGCTGTCGTTCTGGGCCGCGTGCTTGCCACCACCGATTACGCAGACCTGAAAGGTTGCGATTTGATCGTGGAGGCCGTGTTCGAGGATGTCGGTATCAAAGCCGAGGTCACCAAACTGGCCGAAGCGCATCTGGGCGACGACGCAATTTTCGCCACCAACACATCGACCCTGCCGATCAGCGAGTTGGCCAAAGCCAGCCGGAATGCCGAAAACTTCATCGGTATCCACTTCTTCAGCCCCGTTGATCGCATGGCCTTGGTGGAAATCATCAAGGGCAAAGAAACGGGCGACAAGGCGGTTGCCAAATCTCTCGATTTCGTACGCCAAATCCGCAAAACCCCGATCGTGGTGAACGACGCGCGGTTCTTCTATGCCAACCGCTGCATCATTCCTTATATTAACGAGGGCTTAACCATGGTGCGCGAAGGGGTCATTCCTTCCGTGATCGAGGGCGCGGCCAAACAGCTCGGCTTCCCGCTGGGACCGTTGCAATTGAACGACGAAACCTCGATTGATCTGGGTGTCAAAATCGCCAAGGCCACAAAAGCCGCCATGGGGGACGCTTATAACGACAGCGCCGACGAGGTTCTGTTCAAGCTGTTCGATGAAGGCCGCCTTGGCCGCAAATCCCTTTCAGGTTTCTATAACTACGATGAAAAGGGCAAGCGCACCGGCCTTTGGGAAGGTCTTGAGGCCAACTGGCCACACGCCGATGATCAACCTGATTTCACGGACGTAAAACACCGCCTCGCCATGGTGCAGACGCTGGAAGCCGTGCGCGCGTTGGAAGAAGGCGTGCTGGAAGACATCCGCGAAGGCGACGTCGGCGCAATCCTTGGCTGGGGCTTCATGCCTTGGTCCGGTGGCCCGTTCAGCTGGCTGGATATTTTGGGCGCGGCCAAAGCCGTCGAGATTTGCGATCACCTGACCGCAACCTGCGGCGAACGCTTCAAAGCCCCCGCCCTGTTGGTCGAGATGGCCGAAAAAGGCGAAAGCTTTTATGGCCGTTTCGGCCCCGAAGCTGCGGCTGCGGCCTAACAACCAAGCCCTTCCCAATACGGGGAGGGCTTCACACATTGTGTCAGACCTGTTTCAACCATAGATTAACGATTGAACCCGCCGCCCCGCAACGGCATACAGTTCAATGAAAGGCCCGTTAGAGGCCACCTTTGGCAGGAGCATATTATGTGTGGCATTATCGGCGTTTTAGGGAAATCAGACGTTTCCCCGATCATTATAGAAACTCTTCGACGGCTTGAATACCGCGGCTATGACAGCGCGGGGATCGCCACGCTGGATGCGGGGGCGCTGACCTGCCGTCGCGCTGTTGGAAAATTGTCTGAACTGGAGGCCTTTCTTGGCACGCACCCCGTTAGCGGCACATCCGGCATCGGTCACACCCGCTGGGCCACGCACGGCGCGGCGACGACGCAAAATGCCCATCCCCATATCGCGGGGCCAGTGGCGGTGGTTCACAACGGCATCATCGAAAACTTCCGGGAACTGCGCGAGGAGTTGACCGCCAAAGGCGTGAATTTCGCGTCCGAAACCGACACCGAAGTCGTCGCCCAGCTTTGCGCCCATTACATCGCGCAAGGCAAAACTCCGCAAGACGCTGTGGCCGCTACCCTTTCCCGTCTGACCGGCGCTTTCGCGCTCGCGTTTTTGTTCGAGGGCGAGGACGACCTGATGATCGCCGCGCGCCGTGGATCGCCCCTTGCCATCGGGCATGGCGACGGCGAGATGTTTATCGGTTCAGACGCAATGGCGCTTGCGCCCGTCACCAACCGGATTACATACCTTGAGGAAGGCGACTGGGCCGTTCTTACCCGCGCAGGCGCGCAGGTTTTCGACGCGCTTGGCAATCCGGCTGATCGCACGATCCGCGTTGTGAACGTCGATCAGATCATGGTCGATAAAGGCGAACACCGCCACTTCATGCTTAAAGAAATTCACGAGCAACCCTCCGTCACCGCGTTTGCCCTGTCGCACTACCTAAACCCTGCGCGCACCGCGATTACCCTGCCGGAATCCGACATAGATTTCAGCCAGTTCGACCGCCTCGTTCTGGTCGCCTGTGGTACGGCGCATTACGCCTGTTCGGTCGCCAAATACTGGTTCGAACAGATCGCCCGCATCCCCGTTGAAATCGACGTCGCCAGCGAGTTTCGGTATCGCGAACCCCCGATGAATGGCCGCGAATGTGTGATGTTCATCAGCCAGTCGGGCGAAACAGCCGACACCCTCGCCGCCCTACGTTATGTGCAAGGTAAGGCCGCCAGCATTGTGGCCATTGTGAATGTCGCCGAAAGCTCCATCAGTCGGGAGGCCGATTTTAGCTTGCCGATCATGGCTGGCCCCGAAATCTCTGTCGCCTCCACCAAGGCATTCACCTGTCAGTTAACCGTCCTTGCCTGCCTCGCCATTTTGGCAGGTCGCCAGCACGGCACCATAGACGAAACCGAAGAAACCCGCCTGATCGAGGAGCTGATGAGCGCCCCGCGCCTGATCGGGGAGGCCATCAAAACCAGCGCCGATCTTAACCTCGCCAGCCGCGAGATGGCCAAGGCCCAAGACATCCTGTTCCTTGGCCGCGGCCCGCTATTCCCGCTGGCTTTGGAAGGCGCGTTGAAGCTAAAAGAGCTAAGCTATATCCACGCCGAAGGTTTCCCTAGCGGAGAGTTAAAGCACGGCCCCATCGCCTTGGTCGATGACACCGTGCCGGTCATCGTGTTCGCGCCCAGCGGCGGTTTGTTCGAAAAAACCGTCTCCAACATGGAAGAAGTCATGGCACGCGGCGGCAAGATTTTACTGATCACAGACGAGGAAGGCGCCGCCACGGCGTCTCACGGGGTTTGGCGCACCGTGATCCTGCCCAAGGTTGACCCGCTCATTGCGCCCATCGTCTATGCCGTGCCTGCGCAATTGCTGGCCTATCATACGGCTGTCGAAAAAGGCACCGATGTGGATCAGCCCCGTAATCTGGCGAAATCGGTGACGGTGGAATAAAGGTCACATCTGCTTGTAAGGGGCTTGTTAACCGCGGCCAAACCCGCTTATTGATACGCCATGGCCCGACGACTGAGGCCCAAGCCTCATAATCTGGAGCCCTTCGGGATGAAAGCACGCCTTCCCTTCATCTTTATCATCATCACCATGATGCTCAATTCCATCGGCATCGGCCTGATATTGCCTGTAATGCCGAGCTTGATTACGGAACTGACCGGCGGTTCCATCAGCTCTGCCGCCCTTTGGGGGGGCGTTTTGGCGACAACTTACGCCGTGATGCAGTTCTTCATGGGGCCGACGCTGGGCAACTTGTCTGACCGATATGGCCGCCGCCCGATCTTGTTGATCTCTCTGGTTGCGATGGGGCTGGATTACATCTTGCTAAGCCTTGCCGGAACGATCTGGTGGTTGTTCGCAGGGCGCGTTATCGCCGGCATCACAGGGGCGACGTTTTCAACCGCGTCCGCCTATATCGCCGATATTTCCGCACCGGAAAAACGGGCCGCCAACTTTGGCCTGATCGGGGCGGCTTTTGGCGTTGGTTTCATCATCGGCCCTGCCATTGGCGGCTTTCTTGGCGAAATCGGCCCACGCGTGCCTTTCATGGCCGCCGCTGTCGTTGCCCTTGGCAACGCCACCCTTGGCTATTTCGTTTTGCCGGAAACGCTGCCGCAATCCAAACGCCGCACGTTTGACTGGACACGCGCGAACCCGCTTGGCGCGCTGATGTCTATCCGTAAAATCCCCAACCTGACCGGCTTGGTCGTGGTGTTTTTGATCTTCACGATCTCCCATCAGGTATACCCGTCGATCTGGAGCTATTACACGATCGAACGCTTCGACTTTACCCCCAAAATGATCGGGGCCTCGCTTGGCGCATTCGGGTTCTTTATGGCCATCATCCAAGGCGGGGTGATCCGCATGATCATCCCGAAACTGGGCGAAATGCGGACTGCCATGTGGGGCATGGGCCTGAACTTTGTCGTCTTTATCCTTGTGGCGTTTCTGGGCGAGGTCTGGATGCTTTTCGCGCTGATGCCCCTGATGACCCTTGGCGCCATCGCAGGCCCTGCCTTGCAAGGCATCATGTCCAAACTGGTGGACGACGACGCCCAAGGCGAGCTGCAAGGCATCTTCGCCTCCGTCACCGGTATCGCGCTGATCTTAAGCCCGATCACCATGACCAGCATCTTCAAGTATTTCACTGACTCCGACGCCCCCTACTATCTGCCCGGCGCGCCGTTCCTTGCGTCGTCGCTGTTGGAGATATCGGCAATGGCCCTGCTGTTTGTGATTGCCAAACGGATTTGGGGCAAGTCCAAAGTACCCGCGCAGTAACGAACAGAGTGTGGGGCTGCGCCAAGTGCGGTGGCCCTTCTACTTAATCAGCACTGGATCCTGAAACCGATGTTTCTGCAACTTGATCTCGTTCTTTGAAATCACCACACCTTTGCGCCACTGATCACCCCACATCACCGTCGGATATTTCTTCGTATAATCACGAAATTGATCGTTTGTCACAGCAAATGATATGGGCAGGTGTTTCAGACTGTCTAGAACATATTTATCCGCCTGAACGCGACTGGGTACGACATAAATTTCATCGCGCCTCAGCCCGAAAATATCTTCAAGCAGCGCCACGGAATGTTTTTGGCTGCTGGGAAAAGCACCATGTTCGCTGAGGGTATAAAAAATGTTGGCGTCAAAAAAACACACGACACGATACCCTTCAATCCGCAGTTGATATGCAATCCCCCCAAGCGGTTGCGCGTCTAATTCATTTTCGTGCCCGAAGTGGTAAATATTGCTGCCGTCAATAATGACCGTTTTCGCATCCAATCGCAGATCACGCATGAAGCCCTGACGATCATGGGCAAGCAAAAAATGCACTTTGGAATGTGCGGCTTTGGCGCGTGCGGTTTTTTTGCGAGGCTTGCTGGCACGGCGCCCTAGATGGACAAAAAGCCACAACGCAACAAGTGCTGCCAAAAGGCCCAGCATGACATTCCTGCTCATATCGGGCCGCATCAAAAACCACCACAAGGGCAAAACGGAAATTGCTGTCAGCAGGGCGAAATTCAGCACCGCATATACTGTGTTGCGCACCCATGCACCGAAATTGAAACGCTCGGGTTTGGGTTTGGATTTAAGAGGCGTTAGTTTATCGCCCAATGTAATTGGTTCGTGCGTCATAATATGGCTCGTTCAAATGTATTTTTGCGAAAATATATCTTAGAATTTCAAAGAAGGCCATGACAGCGCGCCAACGAAAAAGGCCCGCCAAATTGACGGGCCTTTCCAATTCTTAAAGCTAACAGCCTAGTTAGGCAGTTCGCCCTCGATGCCTTCAACATAGAAGTTCATGCCAGCCAATGTACCGTCGTCTGCTGTTTCACCAGCCGCCAACCAGACAGAACCGTCCTGCTTGTTGATCGGGCCTGTGAACGGGTGCAACGTGCCAGCGACGATTGCGTCTACAGCAGCTTGTGCTTCGGCTTGAACATCAGCAGGGATTTTATCGGAGAATTCACCGATGCCAACCATGCCAGGCTTGATACCATCCCATGTGTCCATGCTTTCCCATGTGCCATCCATGACAGCCTGAACGCGCGAAATATAGTACGGCGCCCAGTTATCAATGATCGAAGACAGACGCGCATTCGGGCCGAACTGCATCATGTCGGATGCTTGACCAAAGGCGAAGATGCCTTTTTCTTCGGCGATTGTCATCGCAGCAGGTGAATCTGTGTGCTGCATGATGACGTCTGCGCCCTGCTCGATCAAAGCGTTCGCCGCGTCGGCTTCTTTGCCCGGATCAAACCAAGTGTAGACCCAAACAACTTTGAACTGCACGTCAGGGTTAACCGATTTCGCCGCTAGATACGCCGCGTTGATGCCGCGCACAACTTCGGGGATCGGGAAGGACGCGATATAGCCAACAGTGTTGGTTTCAGTCATGCGCCCTGCGATCAGGCCAATCACGTGACGACCTTCATAGAAACGTGCAGAATACGTGGATACGTTATCGGCACGTTTGTAACCGGTTGCATGTTCAAACTTCACATTCGGGAACTTGGCCGCAACATTCAATGTCGGGTCCATATAGCCAAAGGATGTGGAGAAAATGATGTCAGCGCCGCCAAGGGCCATCTGCGTCATCACACGTTCAGCATCGGCCCCTTCAGGCACGCTTGCAACAAACGACGTTTCAACCATATCACCGAAGGCTTCTTCAACGGCTAAACGGCCTTGATCGTGTTCATAAGACCAGCCGAAATCTGTTGGTGGACCAACATAGATAAACCCGGCTTTGGTTTGCGCAATCGCCGCGCCCCCAAGACCAAGAGCCAGCGCTGTTGCCGCTGCCAGAGTTTTAGTGAATTTCATAAAGTATCCTCCGTTATGGGCATTTGCCCGATATTGGCCTCAATGCGAGGCATGGAAATTTCGACCCAAAGAGGCCGGAGCGTTCATGCTGGCGCGTCGGCGGTCAGCAGAAATGATCACCATTACGATAATGGTAATTAGGTAAGGAGTCATCGACAAATATGCCGCTGATATGCCTATTCCCATGGCTTGCAGGTTCAATTGCAGGATTGTGACCCCGCCAAACAGGTATGCCCCCAGAATCAGGCGCCATGGTTTCCAGCTTGCAAACACCACGATGGCCAGCGCGATCCAGCCTGCACCGGCGGTCATCCCCTCCGTCCATTGTGGAACGCGGACAAGCGACAGATACGCCCCGCCAAGGCCCGCACATGCGCCACCAAAGGCAATTGCGGCCAGCCGGATCATCACGACGTTATAGCCTAATGAGTGCGCGGCATCATGGTTTTCCCCCACAGCCCGAAGCACAAGGCCTGCGCGCGTGCGGTTCAAGAAATACCAAACACCCGCCACCAGCGCGATGGACATATAAATCATCACGTCATGGCTAAACAGGATCGGGCCAACGATGGGAAGGTCGCTTAGCACCGGAATATCCAGTCGCGGTGTACGCGGTGGTTTCATCCCGCCATAGCTTTGCCCAAGCAACGCCGCCATGCCAAGGCCGAACAACGTCAGTGCCAGACCTGTGGCCACTTGGTTAGACATCAGGAACTGCGTCATAAATCCGAAGATCAGCGCCAGAACTGCGCCCGCGACCATTGCCGCCAACATGCCAACCCACGGGTTACCCGTTTCGACCGAAATCGCAAAACCCGCGATGGCCCCGATAATCATCATGCCTTCCACGCCCAGATTAAGCACACCGGATTTTTCCACCACCAGCTCGCCCACGGCGGCCAGAAGGATTGGGGTTGCCGCGATCATCAGGCTGACCATAAGCGATACGGGATTAAGTGCCGAGAAATCCATCACTTCACCTCCTTTTTCCACACGAGGCGGTAGTTAACAAAAACATCCACGGCCAGCAGGAAGAACAACATCATCCCCTGAAACACGTTGATTGCAGCGGCTGGAATACCCAACGACAATTGCGCCAGCTCTCCGCCAATATACGTCAGTGCCATCAGCAACCCTGCCAGCACGATGCCGATGGGGTTCAGGCGGCCAAGAAAGGCCACGATGATCGCCGTGAAACCATACCCAACGGGGAAGTTAGTGGTCAGTTTGCCCGCAGGCCCCGTGACCTCGAACAAACCCGCCATGCCTGCCAGCGCGCCGGAAATGCCCAGCGTTACCGCCACGATTAACGCGGGGTTAACGCCTGCGAATCTCGCCGCGCGGGGCGATTCACCGGTTAGGCGGATCTGGAAGCCCAGCAAATGCCGCTCCATCATCACATAGGCCGCGATGACCACGCCAATGGCCACCAGCACGCCTGCATGCATTCCAAGCGGTTCATAGACCATCGGCAAGGATGTACTGTCCACCGCCGTAAAACTGCGCGATTCAGGGAAGCCGAAACCGTCAGGGCTTTTGAGCGGTCCCGTCACCATCGCCGCCAAGAAATTATACGCCACATAGACCAGCATCAACGACACCAGAATTTCGTTGGTGTTGAATTTGATCTTCAGGAACGCAGGTATCATCGCCCAAGCCATACCGCCCAGCGCGCCTGCGATTGTCATTAATGGCAGTACCCAGATGCCGTCCGCAGGGTAAAGCGCCAAACCGACGGCCCCGCCTGCAATGGCACCCATAACGAACTGCCCTTCGGCCCCGATGTTCCACACACCGGCGCGAAAACCGATGCTAAGGCCGGTTGCGATCAGGATTAACGGGCCAGCTTTGACCAAAAGTTGTGACCGCGAATACGGGCCGAAGGTTTCATGGAAGAACGGATCAAGGAAGATGATCTTGATCGCCGCGAACGGGTTTTGGCCCATTGCCGCAAACAGAACGCCGCCCATGACCATCGTGATTGCCACCGCCAATATCGGCGTTAACCACCGCATGGTTTTGGAGGGTTGTCGTCTTGGTTCTAACCTAAGCATTGGCGCTTTCCTCCAGATTACCGCCCATCATCAGGCCAATTTGTTCCACGCTCATGCCGGCAGCAGGGCGCGGTTTAGACATGCGCCCCTCAGCCAGAACGGCGAAGGTGTCGGACATTTCCATCAGCTCGTCGAGGTCTTGGCTAATCACCAGAACCGCCGCGCCCGAAGCCGCCAAATCGCGCAGCGCTTGGCGAATATCAGCCGCCGCCGCCGCATCAACGCCCCATGTCGGCTGGTTCACAACCAACACGGTGGGCTTTTGCAATACCTCGCGACCAATCACGAATTTCTGCAAATTCCCACCGGAAAGGGAGCGCGCGGCGTTATCAATTCCCGGGGTGCGAACATCGAACTGTTCCACAATCTCGCGGGCGAAATCATCGCGCTTACCAAACAGGGTGAACCCCGATTTGCTTAACCCCTGACGCACCCGCGCGCTTAAAAACGCGTTTTCCTTAAGGCTCATATCAGGGGCCGCTGCATGGCCCAGCCGTTCTTCAGGGGCCGCCAGAAGACCCAGCGCGCGGCGCGTCGTTGGCCCCATTCCGCCAATTTCCACACCGCTAAGCTTAATCATCGACGGGTCCGTCGGACGTTCGCCAGACAGCGCCAGCAGCAATTCATCCTGCCCGTTGCCAGCCACACCAGCCACGCCCATCACCTCGCCAGCGCGAAGTTCAAGGCTGACATTTGCAAGGCTTGTTCCGAACGGGTCCAGCGATACCAGCGACAAGCTTTCCAGATGCAACAACGTCTTACCGGGCGTAAATTCCCGCGCTGTTGGCATCGACAATTCCCCCCCGATCATCATTTCCGCCATGGAGCGCGCGGTTTCTTCGGCGGGGATGCAGGTATCCACCACCTTGCCCATCCGCAGTACGGTTGCGTGGTCACAAAGGGATTTGATCTCGTCCAGTTTGTGGCTGATATACAGGATCGCCACGCCTTCGGATGACAGCTTGCGCAAGGTTTTGAACAGGGTTTCCACCTCTTGCGGGGTCAGTACCGATGTGGGTTCGTCCATGATCAAAAGCTGCGGATTTTGCAGCAAACAGCGCACGATTTCAACGCGCTGGCGCTCCCCAACCGACAAATCCCCGATCAGGCGGTTCGGGTCCAACGGCAGGCCATAGGCATTGCTGACCTCGATAATCTTCTCGTTCAGTTCCGCGCGGGGGGGCGCGTGTTCCATGCCCAACGTGATATTTTCCGCCACATTCAACGCCTCGAAAAGCGAGAAATGCTGGAATACCATGCCGACGCCCAAGTTGCGGGCCTCGCTGGGTTTGTGGGGCATGTAGTGCTGCCCATGCAGCAGCATATCGCCCTCGTCCGGACGCACCAAGCCATATATCATTTTCACCAGCGTCGATTTGCCAGCACCGTTTTCCCCCAGCAGCGCGTGAATTTCGCCCTCCTGAATGGTGAAGCTGACGTTATCGTTCGCCTTCACTCCGGGGTAAGATTTGCTTAACCCTTTGATTTCGAGCAGCGTCTTCGTCATGCGCTCACCTCCCTTGTTTTTTGTTTTTCTGCGCGGAGTTGTTCCAGCAACGCCGCGGTAACACCAACAGCAATCGCCATCGGTTCTTTGCCCAAAGTCCGGTTTCCAATGGGGCATTCAAGGCGCGAGGGGTCAACCCCCGCCGCGCTTAACCGCCGGATAAACCGTGTTCGTTTCGTGTCTGATCCGATCAATCCAAGCCCACCGAATGCGCGGCTTAAGACGCGCTGGCAAATCTCAAGATCAATGGAATGGGAATAGGTTAACACAATATGCTGCGCGCCATTTGGCGCAAAGGCCACGGCGTCCGCAGGGTTGGCGGCCACCAGCATATCGGCGTGCGCAGGGATATCTGTCGGGAAGCGATCACGGGCGGAATCCACCCATGTGACCGCAAACGGCAAGCCGTCAAGCGTGGCGACCAGCGCGCGACCAACGTGGCCTGCGCCGTAAATCCACAACGGGTGTTTCGGGGATTCCAGTGGCTCGATTAGCCAGCCGTTAAGAAGGGTTAAGGCCGTGTTAACCACACCGGAGCGCGTTTCACGTAGGTATTTTTGGACAGGAAACGGCGAGGCCTCAGGTTTACCGGAAATCACAGGGCGCACAAACGGGCCTTGCAGGGTTTCAAGATGCGCCAATTCGGTTTCGCCGAAACTTTCCGCCAATAAACTGACCGAACCACCACAACATTGCCCAAGGTTTGGCCCTAGCGGGATTTTGCTAAACGCCCGCAACCAATCACCGCTTTGCGCCAACATCTTGCGGGCATCCGCCACTGCTTCATATTCCAAAGCCCCGCCACCAATCGTGCCGAATTGTTCGGTATCGGACACAAGCATATACGTTCCGGTTTCGCGCGGCGCAGAGCCTTTATGATCCGCAATCACCACGCGCACCACCTTGCCCGCAGCGCCGATATGTTCGCGCAATTCCGAAATGTTAAGGCTCGTTACCATGCAACCCCTTTTTCCATATCAACAGCTTTTAGCACCCGTTCCGACGTGGCGGGCGCATCCATATCGGGGTAAGCATCGCCACAAGACGCCACGGCATCCGACAGCGCCATGAACGCGGAAATGCCAAGGTTAAACGGGGGTTCGCCCACCGCTTTGGACTTGTAAATCGTATCCTCGACGTTTTCGCCGCGCTCCCAAAGGGTTACGTTGAATTCCTTCGGTCGGTCCGAACAAGCCGGAATTTTGTAGGTCGAGGGCGCGTGCGTCCACAGCTTGCCGTTGTCATCCCAGACCAGCTCTTCGGTCGTTAGCCATCCCGCGCCTTGCACATAGGCCCCCTCGATTTGCCCGATATCAAGCGCGGGATTCAAGGATCGCCCAACGTCGTGCAGAATATCCGTTCGCAAAATCCGGTTTTCACCCGTTAACGTATCAATAACCACTTCGGTCACCGCCGCGCCGTAGGAAAAATACAGGAACGGGCGGCCTTTGCCGGCAAAGCGATCCCATTTGATTTTGGGCGTTTTGTAAAACCCTGTGGCGGACAGTTGAACCCGTGCGCCGTACGCGGCGGCGGCCAGCTCTGCGAAACTCATGGAGTTACTGTTATACTGGACCACGCCATCTTTGAACGTAATCTGCTCAGGCTTCGCCTGCCACTTTTCTGCCAGAAAATCGACCAGCCGTGCGCGGATCGTCTCGCACGCGGCCTTACACGCCATACCGTTCAGATCAGCACCAGACGACGCAGCCGTGGCCGACGTGTTGGGAACCTTGGCCGTATCGGTCGCGGTGATTTTCACGTCCGCCAGATCAACTCCGAACACCTGCGCCGCCACTTGCGCCACCTTGGTGAACAGGCCCTGCCCCATTTCGGTGCCGCCGTGGTTTAGGTGGATGGAGCCATCGGAATACACATGCACCAGCGCCCCCGCCTGATTTAGGTGGGTCAGCGTGAAGGAAATACCGAATTTCACCGGCGTCAAGGCAATCCCGCGCTTCAGAATGGGCGAGGTTTTGTTGAACTTCTCGATCTCTGCGCGCCGCGCGATGTAATCGGATGCTTGCACCAATTCGTCCGTGATTTCGGGCATCACGTTGTCTTCGACGGTCATGTGATAGGGTGTCTGATCGCGCCCCTCGCCGTAAAAGTTCACGCGCCGAACCTCCAGCGGATCAAGGCCGAGGGTGTGGGCGATGTGGTCCAGCACCCGTTCAATCCCGACGATGCCTTGCGGGCCGCCAAAACCGCGATACGCCGTGTTGGATACCGTGTTGGTCTTTAAGCGATGCGATAATATCCGCACGTTGGGCAAGTAATAGGCATTATCCGCGTGCAGCATCGCACGGTCGGCCACGGGCAAGGACAGGTCCATCGCCCAACCGCATTTGGCGAAGTGTTCAAAGATCACCGATTGCAGGCGGCCCGTTGCGTCAAAACCTGCCTTATAGGCAATGCGGAAATCATGGCGTTTGCCGGTGATGATCATATCGTCGTCGCGGTCATAGCGCATTTTGGCCGGACGGTTCAGCCGCATCGCCACCACGGCGCTGGCCACCGCCAGTGAATTACCCTGACTTTCCTTGCCGCCAAAACCACCGCCCATACGGCGGGTTTCAACGCGCACGGCGTTCATGGGGACACCCAAGGCCTCGGCCACTTTGTGCTGGATTTCGGTGGGGTGCTGGGTAGAGGAATGGACCAGCACGTCGCCCTCATTGGGTTGCGCGGAGGCGGCTTGGCCTTCAAGATAGAAGTGTTCCTGACCGCCGATTTCCATACTGCCTTCAATCCGGTGATCCGCGGTCGCCATCGCGCCCTCCGCATCGCCGTTCTGGAAGGTCATCGCCTCTTCAAACTTGCTGTCTGCGGCCATGGCGTCGTCTATGGTTAACAATGCTGGCAGTTCTTCGTACTCGATTTCGCCAAGTTGCGCCGCTAGCCGCGCGGCGCGGTGGCTTGTCGCCACGACGAGGAAAATAGGTTGGCCGACGAAATGTACCGTTCCGGTTGCCAGCATGGGTTCATCGTGCGCCGCCGGGGAAACATCGTTTTCTGCCGGAAGGTCGGCGGCGGTTAACACCTCGATAACACCTTCGGCGGCGCGCACGGCATCGAGGTTAACGGATGTTAAACGCGCATGCGCCACGGTGGATAGGCCAAACGCCAGATGCACGGGATCAGCCAGCGGGATGTCATCGGTATAGCGCGCGATGCCCGAAACATGGATCGGGCCGCTGTCGTGCGGGTTTGATTTGGAAACGCTCATGCCGCGCCCCTCCCTACAATTCGGGTTTCGGTCAGCGGATTGGTGCTTTCGTGGAAGTAGCGGCGCAAAAGATTTTCTGCGGTACGAAGGCGGTATTCTGCCGTGCCGCGCACGTCTTTGATCGGGGTGTAATCCTGAGCGAAGGCTTCGCAAGCGGTGTTCACGGTGGCTTCCGTCCATGGCTGGCCGATCAGCGCGGCCTCCACCTGTGTTGCGCGTTGCGGCATGGCGGCCATACCGCCAAATGCGATGCGCGCGGCGGTAACTGTGCCGCCCTCAACGGTAATATTGAACGCCGCGTTCAGCGCCGAAATATCCTGATCGAAACGCTTGGAGATTTTGTAAACGGCCAAGGTGTCAGGTTGCGTTGGAATGAACAGGCTTTCGACAAATTCGCCCGCTTCGCGGTCTTGCTTGCCATAAGAGATATAGAAATCCTCCAACAGGATTTCGCGCCGCGATGCCCCGCGCCGCAATGTGAGCGTCGCGCCAAGCGCGATCAGCGGCGGCGGGCTGTCGCCAATGGGGGAGCCGTTGGCGATGTTTCCGCCAATCGTCGCGGAATTTCTCACCTGAACGGAACCATACCGGCGTAGCATCTCGGCAAAATCAGGGTGGCGATCAATCATCGCGCCGCGCACGCGGGCAACGGTGACGCCAGCGCCAATGCGAATGCCAGCGTCGGTGGTTTCGATGTTCTGCAAACCCTCCAAACGATGCACAAACACGGTTGGCAGAAGGTTTCGCATAAGTTTGGTGACCCAGAGGCCAAGATCCGTCGCGCCGCCAACAATCGTCGCATCGGGGTTTTCGGCGTACCAATCGGCAAAACTATCGAGCGTTGCAGGCAGGAACGCGCCCTCCAGCGTAATATCGCCGCCAGCCATTGCGGCAAGCCGGTCGCCCTCGTCCGTCAACCAATCGGGTTGAGGTTGCTTGGCCGCACTTTCAGCCGCGCGAATGATGGGCGCGTACCCCGTGCAACGGCACAAGTTCCCCGCCAACACATCGTCAAAATCTTGCCGCCCGTCACGGTGCGCGGTGTACATAGACATCACAAACCCCGGCGTGCAAAACCCGCATTGAGAGCCGTGGAAATCAACCAACGCCTGTTGCACGGGGTGCAAGCGGCCATCAGGGGCGGAAATACCTTCGACCGTGCGCACCGATTTGCCGTGAAGTTGCGGTAGAAACAGGATGCACGCGTTCAGCGCACGGTGGGTCAGACGCCCGCCTTCAAGGGCCGCGATGGACACCGTGCAGGCGCCGCAGTCGCCTTCGTTACAGCCTTCTTTCGTGCCTTTCAGCGCGCGGGTTTCCCGTAGGAAATCCAGCAAGGTTTCAGTGGGGTTCGGATTGTCCAGAACCACATCATCGCCGTTAAGAAGGAAACGTATCTGCCCCATTAGCTGCCCCTGTATGTTGAATAGCCGAACGCCGACAGCAACAGCGGCACATGGTAGTGGGTATCTTCGGCAATGCCAAAGCGCAGCGGGATGACGTTAAGGAATTTTGGCGATGGCAGGTCTTGGCCAGTGCCGTCCAGATAATCGCCCGCGTGAAACACCAGTTCGTATTCGCCAAAGGCAAACGCATCCAGATCAAGCAGAGGCGCATCACAGCGGCCATCGCTGTTGGTTACCGTTTCCAGCAGCTTTTCGCGGTTTTCACCCAAACGATATAGTTCAATGCGTAAACCTTGCGCAGGTTTTCCCAGCCCGGTGTCGAGCACATGCGTCGTAAGACGTCCCATAACTTCCCCATTTTTTGATTCTTGTGCAATCAAGCCTTAGTGCGGCGAATTGGGCAAGGTATATTTCACACCATTCCCCCTCTTTATCCGAACGATGGGCTGGGCTAACTTGACAGGATGAAAAACACTCCCCGATTCATTCACCTTCGCGTGCATTCCGCTTATTCTTTGCTGGAAGGCGCGATTCCCCTTAAAAAATTGCCGCAAATGTGCACGGACTGGCATATGCCTGCTGTGGCGGTTACGGATTCGGGGAACCTGTTCGGGGCGCTGGAATTTTCGGAAACGGCGTCGAAAGCGGGGATTCAACCAATTATCGGGTGCCAGTTTCAACTAAAGTTTGAAACTGCTTCAAGGCCCGGAGATCGCGACCCTGCGCCCAAAGCCATCGTTTTGCTGGCGCAGAATGAGCGCGGCTATGAAAACCTGATGAAGCTGAACAGTTGTAATTTTCTGGAATGCGGCGACGAGTTGCCCCATATCACCATGGCGCATCTGTCGAAACACGCCGACGGGTTGATCTGTTTGACGGGTGGCTCGCTTGGCCCCGTCGGGCAATTTTTGCAAGACGGGCAGAAAGACAAAGCGCGGCTTTTGGTGGAGCATTTCCAACGCTTGTTCCCTGATCGCCTGTATATGGAAATCCAGCGTCACCCAACGGGGGAAAGCAACCGCACGCCTGCGGAAAACGCGACCGAGCCGGGGTTCGTGCAGCTTGCCTATGACCTGAACATTCCGCTGGTTGCGACCAACGATGTGTATTTCCCCAAACGCGAAATGTACGCCGCGCACGACGCGCTGATCTGCATTGCGGAAGGCGCTTATGTTGACCAGCAAGAACCGCGCCGCCAGCTAACGCCCGAGCATTACTTCAAAACGCCCGAAGAGATGGACGTGCTGTTTTCCGATTTGCCGGAGGCCATCGCGAACACCATAGAGATAGCCCAACGTTGCGCGTTCAAAGCGTACCTGCGTGACCCGATCCTGCCGAAATTCGCCGATAACGAAGTCCAAGCCTTGCGCGATCTGGCACATGAGGGGCTGAAAGCCCGCCTCGCCGTTATTCCCCATGCGGTCAGCGTCAAGGAATACGAGGAACGCTTGGATTTCGAACTGAACGTGATCGAGAATATGGGCTTCCCTGGGTATTTCCTGATCGTGGCGGATTTCATTCACTGGGCCAAGGAACAGAACATTCCGGTTGGTCCGGGTCGTGGGTCCGGTGCGGGGTCCTTGGTGGCGTATTCGTTAACGATTACCGACCTTGACCCTTTGCGGTATTCCTTACTGTTCGAGCGGTTCTTGAACCCCGAGCGTGTCTCTATGCCCGATTTCGATATCGACTTTTGCATGGATCGCCGCGAAGAGGTTATCCAGTACGTTCAACAGAAATATGGCCGTGACAAGGTGGCGCAAATCATCACGTTCGGGGCGTTGCTGTCCAAGGCGGCAGTGCGTGACATTGGCCGTGTGTTGCAGATGCCTTATATGCAGGTAGACCGGATTTCCAAGCTGATCCCTGTGGATGGGGTTAAGCCCGTGTCCATTGCCCAAGCCCTGCAAGACGAACCGCGCCTAAAGGAAATGGCCCGCGACGAAGAGGTCGTGGCGCGATTGCTGGAATACGCGCAACAGGTTGAAGGGTTGCTGCGGAATGCCTCCACCCACGCGGCGGGGGTTGTGATTGGCGATCGGCCACTGGACGAGTTGGTACCGCTTTATCAGGATCCGCGCTCGGACATGCCTGCCACGCAGTTCAACATGAAATGGGTGGAACCGGCGGGGTTGGTGAAATTCGACTTCTTGGGTTTAAAAACCCTGACCGTCATTCAAAACGCGCTGGATTTGCTGAAACTGCGCGACATTAACATCGACATCGGGGCGATACCGCTGGACGATGAGAAAACGTATGAACTCTACGCCTCGGCCAAGACGGTGGCGGTGTTTCAGGTGGAAAGCTCCGGCATGATGGATGCGCTGAAGCGTATGCAGCCCAATTGTATCGAGGATATCATCGCGCTGGTGGCGCTGTACCGCCCCGGCCCGATGGAAAACATTCCGAAGTTCTGTGACGTTAAAAATGACCGCGACACACGCGATTTGTTGCACCCCTCCATCGACCATCTGCTGGATGAAACGCAGGGCATTATTGTTTACCAAGAACAGGTGATGCAGATCGCGCAGGAAATGGCGGGATATACCCTTGGCGGCGCCGATATGTTGCGCCGTGCGATGGGTAAAAAGATCAAAGAAGCGATGGATGCGGAACGCCCTAAGTTCAACAAAGGTGCTGCCGAAAACGGCGTGGACGAGGCCAAAGCGACCGAGGTTTTCGACCTTCTGGAAAAATTCGCCAACTACGGTTTCAATAAATCCCACGCGGCGGCTTACGCCGTGGTTTCGTACCAGACGGCATGGCTGAAGGCGAACCATCCGGTGGAATTCATGGCCGGTGTGATGAACTGCGATATCCACCTGACGGACAAGCTGGCGGTTTATTCCGACGAAGTTCGCAAAAAGGTGGAACGCGGCGGTCTGGGGATCGAGATTATCCCCCCTTGCGTCAATCGCTCCCGCGCCGCGTTCAGTGTGAAAGACGGCAAGGTTGTCTATGGCATGGGCGGTTTGAAAAACGTCGGTAGCGAGGCGATGAAGCTGATTACCGTGGCCCGTGACGAGGGCGGAACCTTCAAAGACCTGTTCGATTTTGCACGCCGTGTTGATTTGAAACGGGTCGGGAAACGGCCCTTGGAAATGCTGGCGCGCTCCGGCGGCTTTGACCAGTTGGATGGCAATCGGCGCAAGGTTCTGGAAAGTATCGACAAGCTGGTGGCCTATTCGGCGGCCTGTAATGACGCCAAGAATTCGAACCAAAGTAGCCTGTTTGGCGACAGCGGCGATGACCTGCCACCCCCTCGCTTGCCCATGCCCGAAGACTGGGAGGCGTTGGAGCGCTTAACGCAGGAACACACGGCCTTCGGGTTCTACCTGACGGGCCACCCGCTGGATGATTACATGCCCGCCCTGAAACGGGAGCGCGTTCTGACGTTGGAGGAAGTGACCAAAAAGGCGGAGGGGCGCAAAGTTGGCACCAAGATGGCCGGCACGATTTCCTCGGTACAAATCCGCAAATCGGCGCGCGGCAACCGTTTTGCCTTTATCGCGCTGTCAGACCCGACAGGGCATTTCGAGGTGACGGTTTTCGCCGATGTTCTGGAAAGCGCACAAGAGATTTTGAAATCCGGCGAAAACGTCGTGATGCCGATCGAGGCAGACATGGAAGGCGGGCAGTTGAAACTGCTGGCGCGGGGTTTCCAGTCGATTGATATGGCGGTGGCGAATACGGCCTCCGTCGGGTTGCGAGTGTTCCTGAACGATGCGGAGGCCGTGCCGTCTGTGGCAACAAGGCTGCTGGCCAACGATGCAGGGCGCGCGATGAAAGGGCCGGTGAATATCGTACTGGTCCACCCCGATTTGCCCGGCGAGGTAGAAATAACCCTGCCCGACGATTACGCCATCAACGCGAAGATCAAAGGCGCGATTAAGCATATCGGCGGCGTGATGCGGGTGGAGGAGTTTTAGGTTGGTGTGGTGAGTGGGCTGGTGGTTAAGGGCAGTTTTAAGCCCACTCTGAACAATGCTGCGCTCGGCGCGAATGTCGGCTATGTTCTCGTGGCCAACATCGGCGAGTCTAACGCTAAGGAGGATATGATGGCTAAGAAGACCGAGTATCTGGTCACCAAGTACGCAAGGGACTTCAGCATTTTGAAGGAACTGCACGTTCCCAAAGGTGTCAATCTGCATCTTTTACTGGAGAGGCTTATTTGCCAAGACTTAGATGATGACGCTGTGATCAGTTCTTGCCTTCGATCAAACGCCAAGCGTTTTTATGACCCTTTTCAGGTAATCGACATGCGGGAGGAGCATCGACGTGACCAAGCTCGTGATGCGATGAATTCTGACCTTGAAACAGAGGATATTCCAGGAGTCTATATGCGTGCGCGAGACGCGCAAATTCCACTCGGAAAGACACTAATGATTGCTGGGCTAAATCATGACTATTCCGTCAAAGAAGTGGAGGTCTGACAGGGATTGTTTGCCCTTAGCGGTGATGACTTCAGGAGCCTCTATCACAAGCCGCCCAAAGACGACGAAGAGGAGCCAGTGTCAGAATTGAACCCATGTTCCCCGATGCCGCAGTCGGAATGAACCGATTAATCCTACCAATTACCCACGAAAAAACGGCGTTCGGGTGAAACCCGCGCCTTTTGGTGATTGTGATGCTCGGGGAGGTCGCTTTGACCATGATTTCGGCGATCCGGTTTAAAGATCGCCTGTGCTGACCGAGGTCAGATTTACCGCGCTAAAGACCCATCCCTAAGCTGTTGCCTGCAAATGCCGGTTGATAAGCGGCGCAACGAATGAGCAGTTTAGTGTCGTGATGTTGCGTGCCACCGCAACGATTATTCAAAATTCTTTAGCGCGATAAACCTACGGGGTGTTAATCCGCCTCGCTCAGTGCTGATCGTTATACGGGATAATGGTTAATAAATGGTTTAATTGGGAGGTGGGCAAATCATCCACCTACGGGGTGAAGCTGCCGGTTTTCAAGAATTGCACCGTTGCGTCGATCACGCGGCGGTCTTGCATCATGATGCTGTGAGCGACCGGAAGCGCTATGCGTTTGCCTTCGGGCGCGTTTCCCCATGCACTTGCGACGGATACTTTGCCGTCATTCTCCCCCTCGATACCCGTGATCAAACCGTAGGCCGGAATCGCGGCGGTTCCGGCGATTGCACCGATATCAAGGCCCACCGTGTCTTCGCCCGAATGCGGTACCAGTTCGGCCAAAGCCGGCCCCATGAGTTTTCCGAAAATCGCGGCCCGTTGCGCGATCTCGCTGCCAAAGTTCGGCGCGCCCAGTTGAACGATCCGGCCACGGCGCGCATCTGGCAACATTTTGGCGAGCCGCACCGACAACACCCCCCCTAAGGAGTGGCCGACGAAATGCAGTTTACCCACCTTCGGAAGCTGCGCGAAGATGCCTTCGGCCAGCACCTCGATCGTGGTTTTACTGGACGGATAGTCGATGAGGACAGGGGCAAACCCGCCCTCTCCGACATGTTTTGCCAAGCGCCGCATTGAGGCCATGGACCGCCCAAGCCCATGCAGAATTATGACCGTTTCCACGCTGGTTTACCGTAAATCAGGGGCCAAGGCTTCGAGGGTCAAGGCCTCTACCGCCTCGTCAACGCTAAGAACCTTGGAACCTTTATCTCCAAGGCGGCGCATCGAAACGGTCTGTTCTTCGACCTCGCGCATGCCCACGGCGAGGATCACGGGGACCTTGCCCAAGGAATGTTCGCGGACCTTGTAGTTGATCTTCTCATTACGAACATCAGCCTCGGCGCGGATGCCTTTAGCGCGCAGGCGGGCAACAACTTCGTTCACCCAATCATCCGCATCCGACACGATGGAGGCCACCACGACTTGGCGCGGGGCCAGCCACAGCGGGAATTTTCCGGCGTAGTTTTCGATCAACACGCCGATGAAGCGTTCGAACGATCCAAGGGTCGCGCGGTGCAGCATGACGGGGGTGTGCTTTTGGCCATCCTCGCCGATATATTCGGCCTCAAGGCGTTCGGGCAGCACGAAATCGGCCTGCAACGTGCCAAGCTGCCATTCACGGCCAATCGCATCGGTCAGTTTGAAATCGAGCTTGGGGCCATAGAACGCGCCTTCGCCTTCATCAACTTCGTAAGGCAGGCCCAGAAGTTTGATGGCATTTTCAAGCGCGGCTTCGGCTTCGTCCCAGACCTCGTCCGAACCGGCGCGAACGTCGGGGCGGGTGGAGAATTTGATGTCGAATTTCTCGAAGCCTAGGTCTTTGTAGACCGAGGACAGCAATTCGATGAATTTCTTGGTCTCGGCAGCGATCTGGTCTTCGGTGCAGAAAATATGCGCGTCGTCCTGTGTGAACCCGCGCACCCGCATCAAGCCGTGCATGGAACCCGAGGATTCATAGCGATGGCATGACCCGAATTCCGCAAGGCGCAACGGTAGGTCGCGGTAGGATTTCAGACCTTGATTATAGACTTGAACGTGGCACGGGCAGTTCATTGGTTTCAGGGCGTTCACGCGTTTTTCATTGGCATGTTCTTCGTCAATTTCGGTGATGAACATGTTCTCGCGGTATTTTTCCCAGTGGCCGGAAGCCACCCACAATTTGCGGTCAACGACTTCGGGGGTGTTGATTTCCAAATACCCATCGGCGATTTGGCGGCGGCGCATGTAGTCTTGCAACACGCGGTACAGCGTCCAGCCGTTGGGGTGCCAGAACACCATGCCGGGGGCTTCTTCTTGAATGTGGAACAGGTCCATGGATTTGCCGAGCTTGCGGTGATCGCGTTTTTCGGCCTCTTCCAGCATGAACAAATGCGCCTTGAGGTCTTTCTTGTTGCGGAAAGCCACGCCGTAGATGCGTTGCAGCATGGCGTTATTGCTATCGCCGCGCCAATACGCGCCCGCCACCGACATCAGTTTGAAACTGTCACCGGGAACTTGGCCAGTGTGGGCCAGATGCGGGCCACGGCACAGGTCTTGCCAATGGCCGTGCCAGTACATCCGCAGGTCTTCATCGCCCGGAATGCTGTTGATAAGCTCGACTTTGTAAGGCTCGTTATTGGCCTCGTAAAACGCGATTGCGCGGTCGCGGTCCCATACTTCGGTGGTCACGGGTTCGCGTTTATTGATGATCTCGCGCATCTTTTTCTCAATCGTGATCAGGTCTTCGGGGGTGAAAGCCTCAGCGCGATCAAAGTCATAATACCAGCCGTTTTTGATGACAGGGCCGATTGTGACCTTCACGTCAGGCCAGATTTCCTGCACCGCGCGCGCCATGATGTGGGCGGCGTCGTGGCGGATAAGTTCCAGCGCTTGGGGTTCGTCTTTGGCGGTGTAAATCTGGAAATCGGCGTCGGCCTCGATCAAGGTCGAGAGGTCGCTGAACACGCCGTTGATCGCGCAGGCAAACGCGGCCTTGCCTAGGGATTTTGAAATATCGCTGGCAACCTCTGCGCCGGTGATCCCGGCGGGGTATTCGCGTTTCGCACCATCTGGCATGGTTAGGAAAATGTTATCGGATTGGGCGACTTCGTCTACTGGAATATCTGACACGGGTATTGGCTCTACTTCTATCAATGTGGGTTTTTCGGGGCTTTTTGGCTTTACAACTTCTTCAGGCACGTCACCAACGAGCTTGTTCACAAGGTCGTCGTCGCGCTCTGCGGCGTCGGCCGTTTCATTGTCTGCGGAAATTCTGCGACGGCTGGACTGAAGATTAACGAAATCTATCTTCTCTATGTCGGGCAGTTTTTTATCATCGCTCAATGCGCGTCTCCTCGTGGTTTGACGCCTACAATGCGCCCGGTTACTGGTTCGAACGGTTTACGCCAAGCACCGGCAGAGTCAACCGTTTTGCAGTTGAATTCTGCCCCTTCAAAGGCCATTCTGCCGCAAAAGGAGCCTTCACATGCCATCATATCTTGAAACTAACAACAGGCGCATTGCCTATCACAAGACCGAAGGCCAAGGCGTTGGGGTCGTGTTTCTGGGCGGTTTCAAATCCGATATGGAAGGCACGAAAGCCGTCTACTTGCAGGAATGGGCGCGCGCCAATGGCCGCCCG